>Ga0187876_1000390_pt1 | contig 46534 bp, 39 predicted proteins | sample June2016WEW_17_4_FD_133000 | JGI IMG/M metagenome (GOLD analysis project Ga0187876, IMG submission 133000) | Peatland microbial communities from SPRUCE experiment site at the Marcell Experimental Forest, Minnesota, USA - June2016WEW_17_40 | ecosystem: Environmental > Terrestrial > Soil >... | reverse complement strand
CGCGAAGTTACACAGGACGCCACAGATGCCGCGGTAGCCGTTGGCATAGTTGTCGCTAAAGTTTGTACCGGTCATGGCGATAGTGGTGCCGGCACCGTCAGCCTCGTTGTAGATGGCGCCACCTTGGTCCATCGTGTGGTTGTTTATCAGCTGGGTACCGGTGAGCGAGAGCGTCGCCGCCTCGCTGGAAAGAATCGCTTTGTTCGCCTGGATACCCTCAGCGGCAGATGGCTGCACGTCGCCCGCTTGGGTATAGATGCCGCCGCCGTAGCCGTCCGAGCAGTTGTAGGTCATGGCGCTGCCGGAGTCGACCAAACTCGCCTGGCCGCCGTCCGACACACTGTAGATGGCGCCGCCGTAGGCCGTGTTGCCGTTGTTGTTGCACTCTTGGGGGTACGGATATTCCAGGGACGTGCTGGGCTGTTCTGTGGCCGCATTGTTGAGCACGGTGGTGGTAGTGAGCAAGACGGTGGCCGAGCCGCCGTCGCCGTCGCTAGTGATTGCGCCTCCCTCGCTCATGCCACCGTCGGATTCGTAGGGGTAGGTGTTGGTGGCTGTCGCGGTGTTGGTCATCACGTAGGTGCCATTCAGCGCCACCGTGGAGGCCGCCGCACCGGTGCCGCCCGTGGAGCCATCGCTGTAGATGGCGCCTCCAGAGGCTACGTTGCGATCGGCCATACAGCCCTCGTAGTAGTTAGCGGAGTCACAACTGGTCTTGGCGTCCGTGGTGTTCCACGATACATCGCTAGCGCCGTCAACCGTGACGGTGGAATTGCCGCCCCATGCGTTGCTGTAGACCGCGCCGCCGGATGCGTAGCTGGCCTTCTCCTCCGCGGTGGAGCTGGTAGCGCTGTTACTATCCAGGCTGACGTTGCTCAGGCTCACGGTGCCGGTACTGGGGAGAGTATCGGCGAAGCCGTCTGTGTAGATGGCACCGCCCCAGGCGTAGGCGCCACCGGTGCCTGTGGTGGTGTCGGCGGTGACGCTGTTCCCAGTAATGCCACCGGTGCCTAGGCTGTCGATGGTCACCGAGGAGGAGCCGTCGTCGCCTGTGCTGTAGATGGCGCCGCCACTGGCGTAGGCGTCACCGGTGCCGGTTGCGGTGCTGTCGGCGTAGTTGCCGAGTATGGCCGTGCCGGACAGGTCTAGTGCGGCCGTGCCGGTCAGGCCATCGGTATAGATGGCGCCGCCGTTGGCATCGGTTTCGGCGCTACCGCTGCTCGTGGCGCTGGCAAAGTTAGATGCGGCGATGCCGCCGTCGGCGACAGCTCCGGCACCGATTGCTTGGTTGCCTCCCTGCTGGATGCCGCCGATGACCGAGGAGCCATCCACGGTTACGTTCGCTGCCCCACCGTCGGCGAGGTTGTAGATAGCGCCGCCCGCGGCGAGACCGGGGTTCGCGGCGTTGGTCGAGGCGCTGTTGCTCGTGATGCTGACCCCATTCATGAGCACGGTCGCCGTGCCCGAGCCACTCGTGGTCAGCCCGTCGTTGTAGATGGCGCCGCCCAGCGCGTCGCCTCCGTCGGCGACGCTGCTGCTTGCCGTGTTGTTCAGCACCGCGGTGCCGGTCAATCCGATGGTGGCCGTGCCGTCGGCGGCGACGTTGGAGATAGCGCCGCCTTCGACGGTGCCGCCGGTCGTGCTGGTCACCTGGTTGCCGAGCACCTGGGCCTGGCTGGTGGTGGTCACGTCAGTGACGCTGGCCGTACCGCCGTTGCCAATGTTGTAGATGGCGCCGCCGCTCACAGTGGCGGCGTTGGTCATCACGTTGGTTTCGCTGAGGCCGACCGTTGCGCTGCCAGTCGCGTCGCCGCCGTCGTTGTAGATGGCGCCGCCGAAGTCGGCGTCGTTGTTGTCGACGCCGTTTGGCGCGTTGTCGGCGAAATCCAGAATCGCCGCCCGGCTGTTCGGGGCGGCCAGATTGTAGACGCCGCCGCCATACCCTAGACCGCCGCTCACCGACGCGGTGTTGGTCAGCAGGCTCGTACCGGTCAGCGTGACGGTGGCCAGGCCGTTGAGTGACGGGTGACCATCCGGGGTGTTGCCAGACAAGGACGGCAATGTCGGGGTCGCGCCGCCGCGATTGGCGATGGCGCCGCCGTAGGCTTTGCTCGACGGACTGGCGGCGGTGGCGCTATCGTTGCTGACAGTAGCGCCGGTCAGATTCACGCTGGCCACGCCGCTGCCGGCCTCATCGTTGTCGATGGCGCCACCGTAGGCGTTGCTGTCGTTGCTGGAGCCGGCGGTGTCGTAGGTCAAGCTGGTGCCGTCGAGGTTCACCGTCGCGAGGCCCCGCAGTTCGCCACTTCCGTCGGCATAGTTGTAGACCGCGCCGCCGATATCGGCGCTGTTGCCCGGGTCGACCACCACGTTTTCCGCAGTGACGGCGCCGATAGTGCTGCCGTCGTCCGTGACGGTCGCGGTGCCGCCCATGGCGGCGTTGGCTATGGCGCCGCCGTAGGTCGTCTGGCCGTTGCTGGTCGTCGTGGCATGGTTATCGTAAATCGAGCTGTCCACGACATCTTGTGCGTGCGGAACGGCGACATCGCCGGCAGCCTCTCCGGAGGCCAGCGTGACGGTGGCGTCGCCATTCAGGCTGAGATTGCCGATGGCGCCGGCAAAGATCCCAACGCTAGATTGGCTGGATGTGGCCGTATTGTCGTTGAGCGTCGTGCCGTTCAGGCTGACGCTCGCGGATCCCGACGGTGCGGGGCTGGAGCTAGCGTAGTTAGCAATGGCGCCGGCGTCTTCAGCTTCGTTCCCGCTGAAGCTGCTTCCGGTATCCGTGACCGTGGAACTGGCGTTGCCCCAGCTCGCATTGAAAATCGCGCCGCCCCAGCCGCCGAGGTTGCCGGCATCGAGGGACGCTGTGTTGGTCTGCACAGTGGTGCCATTCAGCGACACGGCCGCGGAGCTGCTGGAGCTGTCCGTGGTGGTGATGCCGCTGGTGCTGTAGATGGCGCCGCCATAGCTCGCGGTGTTGGTCACCAGGGATGTGCCGGTAATCGACACGGTGGCATCGCCGTTGCTCGCGGCTGCGTTGAAGAAAGCGCCGCCTTCGCCGGCGGCATGGCCATTGGAATCCACGGCATTGTTCCCGGGCAGGCTGCCACCGGTGAACGCGATGCTGGCGAGGCCGTTGACGCCGTAGCCGTAATTGTAGATGGCGCCGCCGTCGCTAGACCCGGTGGCGCTGGTGCCAAGGACGGCGTGGTTGCCATTCAGCATAGTGCCATCGGTCGCCGTAACGCTGGCTGCACCGCTGTAGCCGATGTTGAAGATGGCGCCGCCGCCGCCCTGCTGCGTGCCGGTGGACGTCGCGGTGTTGCCCGAAAGCTGGTCGCCGGACAGCGTGACGGCAGCGACGCCCGGGTAAGCCTGGTTGAAGATTGCGCCGCCCTCGTAGGCGGTGTTGGAATCCGCGCCGATGCTGCCGTCGGCGGTGCCAAGCAGCGTGTCAGTCAACGTAATCAGGGCGGTGCCCTGGTCCGTGGCGTTGAGTATGGCGCCGCCCATATACGCGGAGTTGCCGCTAATCTGCCCGCCGGCAATCACAGGGTCCGACCTGATGAGGTCGGAGGCGCCGATCGACAACCCGCCGGTGCTGTTGATGCTGGCTGTGCCGCCAAGATAGGCGTCACTGTAGATGGCGCCGCCGTAGCCGTACGTTGAATCAGCGCTGAGGCCGCTGGCGGTATTGTCGCTCAGCGTTGAGTCCGTCGCGGATACGAGGGCCAGGGCGCCGTCTTCGGCATAGTTGAAGATCGCGCCGCCCCAGCTGTTGGTGTCATCAGTGGCCACGACGGTGTTGTCGGTCAGCGACGTGGTACCTTCGAGTACAACGTTCGCCGTGCTGGCACCTGATGTGGCGGCGCTGTAGATAGCGCCACCCTCGGCATCAAAGTCGGCAATGCCCGGGTCTGCCGTGTTGTTGAAGGCGCTGGTGTTATCCAGCGTGACCGACGTGGTGCCGCCATCGGCAATGCTGTAGATGGCGCCGCCATCATTGGCTGAATTGTTGCTTAGGGTGTCGCCGGTCAGCGTAATCAGCGTCGTTGCGCTGACTCCGGCCTCGTTGTAGATGGCGCCACCAGCGGTGTATTGGCTGCTGGCATTGAGGCTGGTATTGCCGTCGATCGTGGAGCCGGTGATGTCCAGATTGCCAAAGTTGACGAAGCGCTGTCGGTGCCGCCGGTGATCGTCAGGTCGTGCAACGTCAGGCTGGCGCCAGGTTCCACCACGAAGTCGGCGTACACCGCGTGGTTGGTAAGCCCCACACCTTCGATGGTGCTGCCGTCGCCATTGATGGTGACGGACATTCCGGTGGGAATGACGAGCGGGTAGAGACCGGTCAGTGCGACTACCTCAGTGGTGGTGAAGTCGATGGTGCTGCAGTTCTCGTTGTACGTCGTGGTCCCGTCGTTGTACCAACCGCCGTTCTGGATGTAGGTGCGGAGGGTGCCCGTCGTGTTGGTATAGTCAGTCGAAGCCGTGGGCGTGTCGTCGTCCGCGGTCGTGTTCACTGTGCACGGGGTTGCGTCGTAGGGATAGTTCGTCGCAGCCTGTGCCAGTGACTGTACCGCGCTTTCAGCCGTGCGCACGCCGGGCTGGACGATGCCCGGCTGGGGGATCGTGGGCTGAGACGTGCCCGGCAGGGGCAGCTGCAGCGTGGCGGCAGCTTGCGCCTGCGTGGAGTGTGCGATTGAGGGGTGGACCGGATGAGCCGGCTGGACCGGCTTGGCCACGCGCGGCTGCGCGGCGGATGATGTCGTAGCCGCCGAGGCACTCGCGGTCGCCGCTGCTGGCAGCGACGGCTTGGGCAGTGTTGACGGGAGGAGATTTGTCGTGTCCGTGGCTGCTGCTACCGGGTGCGGCGCCAAGACGGACGACGCTTGCCCCATGAGACCGTTCGAGCCCAGCAGCGCGATGCCCAGCGCCAGGAGGGCGCAGCCGGTAAGCCGTCGCACATAGTGTCTACTTCGGAACTTACTGCCCATTAACCTTGCTTTCCTGCTGCCAACCGATTTCACCTGCGCTCGACCGACATGCACGGCCGAGTACTGAATCACCTCGGGCGGGCTGAGCCCGCCACCGCCTCGACCTACCGCCCTCCCTCCAGTACCCTTGGACGATTGTTCTGCATGATGGCTGCCTACGCGAGCTGGCAATACACATGTCCACGCGCAAATCAGCCACACTGAGGGCAAGTCTAGCGGCCGAGCCTGCCCGGCGCAGTAGGAAGATAGGAAACAAGCTTAGCCCGTTTGGTAGTACGGATGGGCCGGCGTTCGCCACGTTTGCTAGCACGATCGGAGCGGAGCCTTCCTGGTGCGGTAGGACAAATGGGTGGGCTCTCTCTGGAAGGGCCCTCTGCACCATTTGGTTCCAGTCGTACCATTGCTGAGCCCGTAGCCGTGTGTCAGCATTGCCGTGGCACACCACCGGCTGTTCGAGCAGCGGACGTGCCAGACGATACTTGGCGGCCGCCTGCCGCGACTGGAGTACGTCCATGAGAGCGGTGCGGCGCATTGCGATGTGTGCAATGTTAGGCTGTCTGGTTTCGGTCACCTTGCCGCTCGGCAGCGCTGCGCTGACACAGTCGCTGGCGGCATCGAGAAGCGCGGACGCGGTGCTGCCCGGGGTGGTGCCCGATGTTGTGGCCAGTGGGCAGGCACAGCTCGTTGCTCCTGCCGGTGCAAGTACGGTAATGACCATCGACCTCGGCCTGCCGTATCGCAACCAGGCCGCGCTCGATGCGTTCATCGCCAACGACGCGAGCCGCGGTACCTACATGACCCAGGCCGAGTTCGACGCGGAGTTTGCACCCACGTCTGGACAGGTGCAGGCCGTGGAGCAGTGGGGCGGCTCGAACGGACTCGAGACCACGTACGCGAGCGCCGATGGCGTGACCATCAGCTTGCGCGGCGCGACCTCGGCCGTGGAGCAGGCGCTAGGGGTGCAAATAGGTACCTATCAGTCCGCGCAGCTCGGAGCGTTCTTCGCGCCTGCCACCAATCCCGTCATTCCGGCAAGCCTCGGCGTTGATGGTGTTGTTGGGCTCGACAGTGTGCCGCGCGTGCACACGCTGAGCCACGCTGCAATGCAGGCACAGGTGCAGGCCGTTCGCGCCGCTGCCGGCGCCCGCACGAACGGCTTCTACCCCAGCGACTTCCGGACGCTGTACGACGAGGGCGGCCATGGCTACGACGGCACGGGCCAGGTCATCGGCTTCACTCTATGGGGGGCGCCCTTGCCACAGACCGACCTGAACAACTTCGCCACCGCGACCGGCGACATCACCATGACCGGCACGGTATTCGACCCCTCGGGCTACACCACGTCCGTGCCGGCCGGCACGACACCCGACCAGATCGATTGGGTGTACACGAACGGAGCGGACCAGACGACCGACGCCCAGGACGAGACAGCCATGGACGTCGAGTACGCCCATGGCATGGCGCCGCACGCCCATCTGGTCTACTTCCTTGGCGATCAGATAGGCACCTGCCCCGACTGTGGTGGCTCGGATGCCGGTCTCGAATCCGCCATCTCACTGGCTGCAAACGACCCGCTGTTGCACGTGGTGAGCGATAGCTGGAGCAGCGATGACGAGACGAATCCGGCCAGCGACCCATTCGCGCGGAGCCTCGACCAGAGCTTCGAACACGCGGTTGCAGTGGGCACTACGTTCTTCTTCTCGTCGGGCGACAGCGGCAGCAACTCTGGCGGCACGGGCAGGGCCTCGTACCCCGCCGAGAGCCCCTACGTGGTATCGGTTGGCGGCACGTCACTCAGTGCGAACGTGTCCGGCGGCTGGAGCAGTGAGACCGTGTGGTCGAGTAGCGGCGCAGGATGTGCCTACGCCTACTCGCAGCCTGCGTGGCAGGATGTTGCCGGGGTCCTTGCCGAAGAGTTCAAGCAGCAGGCGTCGAACCCGAGCTTCTGCATGTCGAGCAGCCAAATGCAGCGGTTCGAGCCCGACGTCGCTGCGGATGCTGACCCCAATACTGGTGCCGACGTGTACTACGACGGCAGCCACCGCAAGGTCGGCGGCACGAGCCTTGCCGCGCCCCTCTGGGCCGGCATGGCGGCCTCCGGCAACCGCTATGCTTCGGCCAACGGATTGCCGGCCTTGGGCTGGCTGGCGCCGAAGCTCTATACGCTTGCCAGCAGCTCGACGAAGTATGCCGTCGACTTTCACGACGTGACGTCCGGCAGCGTCACCGGCAGCCGTACCTATCCAGCCGACACGGGCTGGGACGAGGCCACCGGTTGGGGCAGCATAGACTGGTGGGACTGGGTTCGGGATATTGCGGACCCTGCAGCGGTGTATCTCGGCATGAGTGGGGCGCCGCTTTCCACCAGCGTGGGCACGCCGGTGACTTTCAGCGTCAGCGCCCAGCACATCGATGGCACTATCGCTACCACCTTCACCGACGCGATTGCCCTCACGAGCTCCGACCTATCCGCGCAGCTGCCCGTGACCTCCACGACACTGGTGAACGGCACGGGCATTTTCAGCGTGACCTTCCAGACCGCCGGGGTACAGACGGTAAGCGTTACCGACGCTATGAGCCCGTCAAGCACCGGCATGCTCGTGCTGAGCGTGGGCGGGTCTTCGGCCACACGCACTCCGACAAACACGGCTACGTCGACGCGTACGCCAACCGCAACTGCCACCTCTACCGCTACGCCGTCGAGCACCAGCACGGCCACCTCGTCACCCTCCGCCACCCCATCGCCCACGGCATCGGCAACGCCGTCGAGCACGTTTACCCCGTCGACGACGGTCACGCCATCAGCAACGAGCGTGCTGTCGGCCACGAACACGGTGTCGGCCACGCCTTCGACTTCCGACACACCCACGGGAACAGTTACGTCGACGGCGACAATGTCTTTGACCTCGACTCCCACGCTCACTGCCACGCCATCCACCACGAATACGGCGACCCCCGCGGTGACACCCACAGCCTCGGGTGGTGGCGCCGGATCCGGTGGCGGGAGCGCTGGTGGCGGCGGTGGAGGCGGCGGTTTTGCCGGCGGCGGCGGTGGGGCGCCGGTGCTGCCGACGAGTACTGCGATACCGACCGCCGCGCCCGTGCAGATGGATACCCCCGTGGCCATGCCGGCGGCGACGGATACGCCTGTGGCGCTGGTTGTACCGTGGCAGCCGCCTGTCAGTCCGCCGATGTGGACCCCGGCGCCAGCGCGCCCCGCTACTCCAGTCGTGAGGCGAGTGCCGGCATCAGCGGCGCGTACTGCTACACCGAAGGCGACAGGTACCCGCGCACGCGCAGCGCGCGCAAGCGTGACGCCTAGTGCCACGCTTCTTCCGCGCCAGTTCTGCACTCAGGACCGATTCCACGTGTGCCTGGTGAGCTTCGCCGCCAAGCCGGGCAAGGCGCGAACGGGCCAGACGGTGCTGCTGACCGTGCGCACCAACACGGACCTGTTGGCCACGCCGTGGTTTGTAGATATCGTCGACACTGCCAGGCCGACCGCGATATTGCGGTCCTGCGTGCAAGGGACTGTTTGCACGTTCAGCGCGCTGTCGCGGACGGCGCGGACGGTCACGTATATGGCGTACCTGAGCATCGAGTACCAGCGCGTGGCCGACAAGGAGCCAAGTCGTGGTGGGCTAGAGGTAACCTGGAGCAAACAGCGGTAGCTGCCTCGGCATGCGATCGCCGTTGGCTACCCCAGGGCTATGCGATGGGGGCAAGAGGGCTTGTAGTCGAAGGACCTGCAGGCGCTGTGCCTCAAGAATCTGGCAGTTCTGCCGACAGTACGTAACAGAAACGTGCAGCGCTTGCAAGTACCGGCTTAGGGCGGCAAACCATGCAGATCGATGGCGGTTTCCGCGGGTACCTCGGCGAACTCTCTGAAAGCACGCGACACCTGTGGCGTCTTGCGGTTCCCCTCCTGCTGTTCACTGTCGTCTTTGCCGCCTGGGTCTTGATCCGGCCTGCGAATCAAGCGACGGTGGAAGCGGTCGACGAAGCCTTCTCAGTGCTCGGCCCGCTTGCCGGCGTCTTCCTCTGCTTCGATAGTGCGTTTTGGCCCCGCCTGCGCCGCGAGTTAACTACGCCGCGTGCGGTGGCCCGAGTGCTTGCGTCGAGCGCAGTGCCCATTGCGCTGGGCCTGGGAATATTCCTGTTTACCCTTGGCGAGGCGGGGTGGGTCTTCTACGAGTATGTGCTGAATCAACCGCAGCCGTTTCCATCCTGGTGCGATGCAGCCTTCCTGGCAGCCTACCCATTTCTCCTGCTGGGGATTCTGCAGCTGGCCAGAAGCTCCACCTCCACTGCATCCCGCGCGGAGGTTGTGCTGGACAGCGTCACGATCATGATCGCGATGGTCACCTTCAGCTGGTACTTCGTGCTGGGCCCAAATCTGTTCCAGGCAAAAGACAGCCTCATGGCGGTGTGTGTCGGCACAGCCTACCCTCTGTTCGACATTGTGCTGGTGGGCTGCGTGCTCATGCTGTGGGTCCGAGGCAGCGACCCAGCCCTGCGGCCGGCAATGACTATCCTTGCGCTCGGCCTGAGCGTGATCGTAGTCACAGATAGCGTATTTGACTGGCTGAACCTGCACAATGCCTACCAGTCACCGGCCTTGGTAGATGTCGGCTGGCCGCTCGGCTACATGCTGGTAGGCCTTGGCTGCCGAGCCGCCCTACCTGCGCTACGCTGCATTGACAGCACGCCGGATGTCGTCAGGAACGGCTCGGGCGTGGCACGCGCGGCCATGCCACTTCGCTCGCTGTGGCGCACTGCCTCATGGCGCGCCCTGCTGCCGTACTGCGCGATTCCGTTCATGCTGGCGCTCCTGGGCTACGTCTGGATCATGGGTCCACGGACCGACAACAGACTCGACGTGGGCGTGTACGTCGGGATGCTTGCCTTCATCGCCTTTGTGGCATTGCGGCAACTAATCGCCACCCTGGAAAATGGCGCGCTGAGCCGCCAACTCGGAATCTCACTGGAGCAGGCCCAGCGTCTACACGAGAGCGAGCGCGCGGCCCGCAAGGCAGCTGAGGCCGCGGCCACGATGCGCGACAGGGTGCTGGCCGCCGCATCGCACGATCTGCGCACGCCACTGACCACGATCATGAATCAGCTCGAGCGCATTCAGCTCCGCCTCAAGCGTGGGCACGGCGTTGAACCGGACTGGCTGGCCAAGCAAGTCGAGACTGCCAGTGGCGCCTCCGACCGCATGCTCGCCATAGTTGAGGAGATTACCGATGCGGTGAGGCTTCAGGCGGGAAAGGAGCTGACCCTAAACCTTTGTCGGGTCGATTTCAGCGTACTGGTCGAGTCGACGGTATCGATGGTTCGCGCGGCATCTACCTGGCCCGGAGCACCGGCGATCGAGCTGGCCACGGGCGGTGAGCTTTGGGTGGAAGGCGACCCGGCTCGCCTAGGACGCGTCATTCAGAACCTCGTCGGCAACGCGGTCAAGTACAGCCCTCTGGGAACGCCCATCACCGTCGAGACACGCGCCGAGGGACCATGGGCCACCACCGTGGTGTCCGATCGGGGAGTCGGTATTCCGGCCGACGAAGTGCCGCGGCTATGCACGCACTTCTTCCGCGCCTCCACGGCGGTGGGCATTCCCGGCACGGGTATCGGTCTCGCCGGGTCATACCAAATCGTGCAGCAGCATGGCGGGCAGACCGCGATCGAGAGCGCACTTGGTCAGGGAACGACGGTCACAGTGCGGCTGCCACTCTGCATTGAGTTATAGTCCTGCCGGGGGGACATCCCTGCACAGTGAGGGCTCGTCGTGGCCAGCAGCCGGCTCGACCAGGAAATCTTCGAGTCGCAGCGAAGTGCCGGCTGGTCGCGGCCTCCAATCAACGAACTGGCGTACCAGCGGTGACCAGTAGTCGTGCGCGAACTGGTAGATGAATTCGTGATCGAGATCCTCGGATTCGACCACGCCCTCAGCAGGATGCTGCAGCATCCAGGCCATTGCAGCGGCGATGCTCGAGGCCACCTGCAGGCTAGTCGCGTTGTTTCGCGGTGCCATCTTGCGGGCCTTGGCGATTGATAGGTTTGAACCCAGCCAGAGCGATTCGTACCGCCCACTGATCAAAAAGACGCCGAGTTCGTCGATGCCGGTCTGGATTTCGTCCATCAAGATGCGCTTCGAGGTGACATGCGAGTCATCGCCGCCTCGAAGCAAGGCAAACGACTCCACGGCGGCGTCGCACGGGTGATATGCGTAGTAGCACGTTGGCCGGTAGATAACTCGCTCGCCGTCGCGGCGGGTCAGATAGTCGGCAATGGAGATTGCTTCATTATGCGTGATCAGGAACCCCTCAAAGTCGAGATGGTTGGGGCTCCAGGACCTGACCTTCATCGTGTAGCCGGGCCGATCTATCGAGATTGCCGCTTGGCATCCATAGGTATGGCGGCGGCCGCCATGGGGAAGGTTCGCTTCGTGGGTGCCCCAGCCAAGCTCCGCGGGCTGCAGACACTCCGTGACGAAACCATCCACCGACCAGGTGCTCACGAACTCGCCCGGACTGCGCTGCACAACTCCACGTTGCGTGTCCCGCTCGGAAACCTGTATTACGCGGACATCCAGGTCATGCGCCAACGCGGCCCACGCTTCCTGGCTCTGCGCAGCAGGCCGGTCGCGCTTCGCGCGCGCTGCCATTTCAATGAGTGCTTGTTTGACCAGGATGGACACGAAGCCTGGGTTTGCACCATGGGCGACGATGGCAGTAGGCTTGCCCCGGGTGCCGGCGCGCATGGCGCGCATCTGTTCGCGCAGGCCGTAGTTGCTCGTGCAAATGCCGGTTTGCGAGTGCTCGTACTCCCACGGCTCTATGGATGAGTCTAGATAGAATGCACCTCGAGCCTGTGCCAGCTGAATTAAGTCACGGCTAGACACCGCCACCGCAAGGTTCAGTAGAAAATCTCCAGCGCCAATGAGCGGAGACAGAATCTCCAGGTAGTTCTCGCGCGTGAGCCGCTGCTCGATGCTTTGGAGGCCGAATTCTCGCAGTGCCTCTGCCTGATGTGGGCCGAAGGACTGTTCGACGACCATGATGGCCCGGTCCAAGAAATGATGCCGAAGCAAGGGAACGATACCCTGGCCAATCGAGCCGAAACCCACGACTACGATGTTCTTACCGTGTGGCGCCAACCATGACTCCCTTCAAGCGGCGAAGGCACTGTTTGTGGCGCGGCAGCCGGTGCGCTCGTCGCGTCAAACTCATCCTCGTCGCCCGCCAATTGCGAATATACGCCCTCTTCTGATAGCGAAGTGCCTGCGCCCTGCAATGATACCGCAGCAGCGGGCCGTCCCAACACGAACCGCCGGCTGACGGTATCCGCCCGAGTAGTCCAGGTACCCGCCAGTCCTCGTGGCAGGGCACGCGGGGCGCGTGCGCTTCCAGGCAGGCACGCCGCACAGCCCGGAAAAGTGCGGGGATCGTAACGCAAACGGGCACTTGCAAGCAGCAGGATGCTTCGACTAGCATGGGGACAGCAGAACACCTATCGGCTGCTAGTGGCTGGTGGTTTCTGTATGCAACGGAGCACGCCCGATATAACGGGCGGCGCGCTGGGGACTGTGCTTCCAAGCGGGATGGTGGCCTCCCGCATGAGCCACGGTGCGAGGAATGGAGTGCAGCGCGTGAATCCAGCAGAGTTCACAATCCTCATTGCCGACGACGACGACAATATTCGGGAATCGCTGTCGCAGCACCTCGAAGATGAGGGCTATGAAACGATGGTGGCCAGTTCCGGTGTGGAAGCCATGCGGCGCATGCGCGACAAGTGCCCGCACCTCGTGCTGCTCGACGTCAACATGCCTGGTGCGTTGGATGGCTTTGCTGTCTTGGAGGCGATGACCGCGCTGTTTGGACCGAGCCGACCTCCGGTGATACTGGTGACGGCTGTGGCCGACGCGGCTCGTGTGCGCGATGCAATCCACCGTGGCGTGGTCGACTACATCGTGAAGCCATTCAAGCTGCGCGACGTGACGGCCCGAGTGGAGAAGGTGTTGCTCGGCCAGAAGGGAACAGCTCGGCCACCAGCCGCAACTAGCAAGGCGCCTGAGCCGGCGGCGCTGCTCGAACGGGTGGAGCAGGCGCTCAGGTCCGGGGAGGACCGTGGCACCGCCGCGCTCGTGAGATTGGTGCTCGATCTTTCGGGCGAAGTATGGGCGGCGCGTACCCAGGCCGAGCGGGATCGATTCCTTGCGGAAGTTGAACAGCGCCTCCGATCGGCCCTGCGATCGTCCGACCTTGTAGTGCCGGCGAAAGGCGAGGGATTCGTCGTCGTCCTGCCCAACGCTGGTGAGGCCACTGCGACCTGGACGGCACGCAAGTTGCTCATGCTGCTGGCAACAATTAGCGTGCCGGGTGACGTGCCGGCGAAGCTCGTGGCCAATGCCGGCATCGTGCTGGCGGCTGGGCGAGACACGGACGTGTCTGCCCTCCTATGGCAGGCCGACGCGGCGCTGTCACGCGCGCGGCAGACTGGCAGCGGCTTCTCCGTGTTCACTGCGCAGCAAGGCGCGCTAAGTGCCGACTCGAATCGCTTGCAGGCTGAGTTGGCAAGCGCCATCGCTCAGGGGCAGTTGGCCCTTGCCTACCAACCGAAGATTCACATTGCAAGCCGTGGTTGCTGCGGCGTCGAGGCACTGGCGCGCTGGAATCACCCGCAGCTGGGCGAGATCCAACCCGATCAGTTCGTGGGCATCGCGATTAGGGCCGGCTTGATCGGCGCGTTGACCGAGTGGGCGATGACAGCGGCCGTGCAGCAGGCCAAGGCATGGCAGCAGCAAGGCTTCGAGCTGAACGTGGCTGTCAACCTGGCGATGCAGTCAATCTACGATGAACGCCTACCCGAGGCACTGCTGTCGATCGTTCGGCGAGCAGGGATCGATCCGCAGATGATGACGTGCGAGATTCCCGATGGTGCCGTATCGCTGGATAGGGTTCGAGTGCGTACGCTCGCGAGCGGCCTGGCAAGTGCCGGCTTCCAGATTGCTATAGATAATTACGGTACGGGGGGATCCACCGACGACGATATGCGTGGCTTGATGGCGCATGAGATCAAGATCGATAAGGGCTTGGTGCTGTCGCTGCTGAGCCAGAGCCAGGCGGAGGTCGTGGTACGATCGACTATCGAGCGAGGCCATAGTCACGGCCTGCGCGTCGTTGGCAAAGGCGCGGAGAACCGGCGCATATTCGACTTGCTAGCAGCATGGGGCTGTGACGTGGTGCAGGGATTCCACATCAGCCGGCCGCTGGAAGCCGGTGATGTGCTACCGTGGCTGCGCGCGGCGTCATACACAGTTACCAAGCTGTCGCCGGGTCGTAACAACATGGGCGACGGTTCCTGACACCAGCTTCACACCCGCGTGGCGGGGTATCGCCTGCATCTGCCTGCCGTTCAGTGCTGGCGGGCGAGGTATGACTCGATGAGCCGACGCGAGATGCTTCCGGGCGGCGGGATAGATGGCATAGCATCGCGGGTGAACCACCTGGCGTCGGCAATCTCGCCGGGGTCGATCGCGATCTCGCCTCCTGCCCACGCGCAGGTGAAGCCGACCATCATTTGATGAGGGAATGGCCAGGACTGGCTACCAAAGTAGTGGATAGCGTCTACTTCGATACCGACCTCTTCGCGCACTTCGCGCGCCACGGCTTCTTCTAGCGTCTCGCCTGCTTCCACGAAGCCCGCGGGCGTGCTGTAGCGTCCTGGCGGGAAGTTGTGACTGCGCGCCAGCAGCACCTCGTCGCCGCGGACAATCAGCACGATGACTGCTGGTGAGATACGCGGGTACGCCATTAGACCGCAGCGCGGGCATTTTCTGGCACGCTCACCGCGGACGGGCTCGGTTGGCGTGCCACACACACCGCAAAACTGGTGCGTGCGATCCCAGGTGATAATCTGGCTGGCGCGGCCGGCAATAGCCAGCAAATCGTCTTCGAGCCGGCCAAACAACCCGCGCAGCCCTTCCAGGGCAGTGCCCGGCGGCAGGGGCAGATCGGGTGGAAGCTCGGCAGCCATGCAAGCGTGATTCTCGAGCATGCCAAGGTAGATGCGCCGCACGCCGCGCATACCGAGGCTCGCGAGATCTCGGACCAGCGGCACTTCGACCTGGCCTTCTGCCTCGTGCACCAGCAAACGATCGGCGCCGAAGGCAAACCAGTAGCAGAGCTCCGGCATGGGGTCTGGCGGGTCGACGGCCGGCAGGAACAGGGTTTTCATCGCTGGATACATTCTATACTGGTTATGAATCTATGTTGACCATTGAGCGCATTCTTCGCCCGCTTCGTCGCTTCGACCTACTCGCCCCGCGCCCGCGCTTGGCAGCAGGGGCCGGTGTCGTGCTGCTCGGCCTCCTGGTGCCGCTGCTCAGTGCACTGGGCGGCGCCACTGGGGCGCTCGGCCAAAGCATTCCGCTCCTCTTCCTCGTGCCGGTGCTCGTGGCCTCGGTGGCGGGCAGCGGAGCGGCGGGGGCGGCCGTTGCCTGCGTGGCTGTCGTGGCTTGGGACTGGTTCTTCATCACGCCGGTGCACCAGGTCACAATCGCTACGGTGCGCGATGCTGTCGCTTTGCTGGTGTTCTTGCTGGTCGCGCTCCTCGTGGGACAGCTGGCCACAATCGTGCGCAGGCGCACCAGTGAAGCGGAGCGCCGAGCCAACCTATCGAACGCACTGTACGACCTGAGCATGGCGTTGATCGCGCGGCGTACGCCGCTAGATCAGCTCAGCCCACTCACCGAACGGCTGAGTGCGGCGTTCGATCTGGAGGCATGCGCGGTGCTGATGCCCGATCAATGGGGCCACTGGCACACGATCTCTGCCGCCGGCCGGCTGCCAGACGAGCTGCGCGTCGAACAGAATCGGAATGTTGCGGCCGTGGCGCTTCAGGCGCACGAGCATGGCCACGAATGCCGGCTGGGCGCGGTGGATGGCACGCGTCCACACCGTGATCGAGTGCTCCGGCCTCGAGCCGGGCACGAGCGGGCGCGGTTCATCCCGCTGCGGATGGGCGATCGCCGGGTAGGCGTCCTCGAATTGCTGCTGCGCACTGCTGAGTCTCTTGACGTGGAGCGCGAACATTTGCTCGCGACTTTCGCAAACGGTGCCGCGATCGCGCTGGAGCAGGAGCGCCTCGCACGGGAGGAACAGGCCGCGGCGGTGGCGCGCGAAAGCGACAGGCTCAAGAGCGCGTTACTTTCGTCCGTGTCGCACGACTTGCGGACGCCGCTGGCAGGCATCAAGGCTGCGGCCAGCTCGCTGTTGGAAGAGGACGTGCAGTGGAGCGACGACGATAGGCGTGCGTTCGCCGCCGAAATCAACTCCGAAGCCGACCGTTTGACGCGCCTGGTATCGAATCTGCTAGATCTGTCGCGCATCGAGGCCGGTGTACTCCGGCCGACAAAGGACTGGGAGGATGTCGCCGCGCTCATGGACCGGGTGGTAACGCGGCTCCGCCCTCGTCTTGCCGCGCACCCGATCACCTGTTCCGTGGACGAGGACCTGCCGCTCGTGGAGCTGGACGCCGTGCAAATGGAACAAGTCCTCACGAACCTGATCGAGAATGCCGGCAAGTACTCGCCTGCAGGGTCACCGATTATCGTGGGCGCGCACTTGCGCGTGCAGGATGACCTTTCCAGGCGGTTGCGACTCACTGTGCAGGATCGAGGCCCTGGCATTCCGCTCGCCGAGCGCGACCGCATCTTTGATAAGTTCTACCGCTTGTCCGGAACGCCTAAAGGCGTGTCTGGCACGGGCATGGGCCTGGCTATAGTCAAGGGGTTGGTTGAGGCGCACGGTGGCCGCGTGTGGGTCGAGAGCGCGCCGGGCACCGGCAGCAACTTCGTCGTCGAGCTGCCAATTGGGCGGCAGGTTCCAGGTCAGGTGGGGCCGGCGCAGCCGCGGACGGCGGCCGGCTCGGCATCGGCGATCTGACGGACCCAATTGGAGGGTGGCGTGACACACATTCTGGTGGTTGACGATGAGCCGGCGATTCGCCGCACGCTCTACACCAACCTCTCGGCACGGGGATACGACGTCGTCGCGGCCGAGTCGGGTGAAGAGGCTGTGCGTTGTGCAAGGGACTGTCCACCGGACCTCGTGGTGCTGGACCTGATGCTGCCTGGGCTCTCGGGACTGCAGGTGTGCGAGATACTGCGCGCCGAGCTGGCGTCGCCGATACTCGTGCTTTCGGCTCACGGCGAGGAGCATCTCAAGGTGCGGGCGCTCGACTTGGGGGCCGACGACTATCTGACGAAGCCGTTTGGCATGGGCGAGCTGCTGGCGCGCGTGCGAGCGTTGCTGCGCCGCCAGCGGAGTGAACCCGACAGGCCGAGGGCGCTTACTGCCGGGGAGCTGAGCGTGGATCTGGATGCGCATCGTGCTACCTATAACGGAGGCGAGCTGGATCTGACCCGGCGCGAGTTGGAGATTCTGGCCTACATGATGCGCCGGCCCGGGCAGGTGGTGACGCACCGCATGCTGCTCGAGGATATCTGGGGTCCCGAGTACGAGGCGGAAACCCACTACGTGCGGGTGTTCATGAACCGGCTGCGCCACAAAGTTGAGGCGGATCCGGCGCATCCGCGACTCATCGTCACCGTATCCGGGGTTGGCTACCGGTTCGAGCCTGGTCCCGCTGCCGACCCGGCAGAGCCACCCGATGAGCTGATGGATGGGGCAGCGGGTAGTTGAGTATGGCTGATTCAGTCCTGATCATCGAGGATGACCCTACGCTGCTGAGAGCCATCTCGCGCAACCTCGCAGCACGCGGCTACGCGGTGCGTGGCGCCACGACCGTGGCGGAAGCTCGTGCGGCTATTGTCGACGCCTTGCCCATAGTGGTCGTCGCCGATATCGATTTGCCGGATGGATCGGGCTGGGAAGTAGTGCGCTGGTTGCGCGAAAGTGGCCATGCTGGAGTGGCAGTCATCGTCATGTCCGCCCTACGGCCGAACCAGCGCCTGGCTGCTGAGCTCGCGGTTGCCGGGATCTTGGAGAAGCCGTTCCCGATCGATGCTCTGCTCCGGCTGGTTGCCGGGCAGGTGCGGCGTGCGCCACGATCGCACCTCGACGAGGCTCGGACGCCGGAGGGTTGAAGCCTCTGCTATAGTTACAAGGTGAAAATCGTACACTCGGTGGATGCGGCTGCGGTGGCACGGGCATGAGCCTCTCCCTTCCTGAAACGTGGGTCACGAGGTCGCCGGGACAGGTGGTGTCTGGCGCTCGCTTTTTTGCCCATCACCCGGCCCGATACGGCCTCGTGCTCGTGGGTGCAGTGCTTGTTGCTGTGCTGCCGCCGGTCTACAGTGTCGCGCTGATCGCCGTTGCGGCGCTTGTCCTGGTTTTGCTGGCTCAGCCGTACGTGTCCCTGTGCGCGCTGGCGTTTGCGGTGCCGTTCGAGCAGGTGCGGAGCTTCACCGCCGGTGGCGTGAATATCACTATCACCAACCTCATCGTCATGTGCCTGTTCCTGGCGTGGATCGGCCGAGGCATCAGCGCGGGCACGCCGCAGCTGGGACCGGCTCCCTGGCGAGCGGTGCTGCTCGTGTATGGCGCGGTGCTGATCGTCTCCGTGTCGCAAGCCGTCAACTATGTCGACAGCTTGAAGGAGCTGCTCAAGTGGGGACAGCTGCTGTTTGTCTACCTGGCAGGCGTCTCCATTGTGCGGACCAGGGCGCAGATGCGCACGCTCCTGCTGATGCTGTTCCTGGCGGTTCTGGCTGAGGCGGTGGTCGGCGTCGGGCAGACCTTATTGCACGCCGGCCCGAGCAGTTTTGCGCGTGGGGCTATCCTGCGCAGCGCCGGCACATTCGACCAGCCCAACCCATTCGCGGGATACCTGAACATGACCTTGCCGCTCGCGGTCGCCTGCTTGGTCGAAGGAGTTTTTTCGCGCAGGTTGATGTGGCTTGTGACGATCGTTACGGGCACCGGCGTGCTGGTCTCCGTTTCGCGCGGCGCCTGGACGGCAACTCTGGCTGCCCTGGTGGTCATCGGCTTTGTCACCTCGCCGCACGCGCGCGCCCTGGTGGGCGTCGTCGCCGCCGGTCTCGTAGGCCTGATCTGCCTTGTGCTCATCGGCGTGGTCCCCTCGACGGTGACGCAGCCGCTCGCGGAGCAATTCGGCGTGGCAAACGTCGATATTGCCAACCCGACGCCGGACAACTGGGCCGTGGCCGAGCGGCTTGCGCACATGGAGGCCGGCCTCGGCATGTTCGTCGATCACCCGGTCTTCGGCGTGGGCATCGGCAATTATCCGGCTGTGTACTCCAAGTACCAGGCGCCGGGCCCATGGGGACCCGATCTGGGCCACGCCCACAACTACTACATCAACATTGCCGCCGAGGCAGGCGTAATTGGATTTGCCGCCTGGATCTTGCTCCTGACCAGCGCGCTCGTGATCTGCGCGCGGTCTTACCGGCGGGCGCCCGACGCGCTTGGGCGTGCCATCGCCCTCGGAGGGGCCGGCGTGATCACGGCGTTTGCCGTGCACCAGTTCTTCGACGATTTGCTGGTTCATAGCATGGAAGTGCAGATCGCCCTGGTGATGGTGCTTGTCTCACTGGCTGGCTACGGCGTGGGTCGGACAGCAGTCGAGCCGGAGGTAGGTACATGATCTGCGACGGCGGTCGCATGACAGCGTGCGCGACCACTGCCGGTTGCGTGGGCTGTCGGTTGAGCATGGAGCACCGCCGGCGGAGATACAGGGAGGTCTGTAGCCCCCACCTGGGGAGGTAATGTCGATGAGCACGATGGCCGACCCGTACGTGCATCATCTGGGGATGTTGGTATGAGCAACGCGGTGCAGATCGATATCCTGCGGCAGGTGCGCGAGCGCGACATTCGCTTGGTGCGATTTCTCTACTGCGATGTCAGCTCAGTCATCCGGGCCAAGGCTACCCATGCGCGGGAGCTGGAAGAGCGTCTGCACAGCGGCATCAGCCTCACGACTGCTGCCATGGCTCTGAGCATGCTCGATCAGATTGCCGGGGTCGAAGGTCTCTCGCGCATAGGCGAGGTCCGCCTGCAACCCGACCCGACGACCTTCGTCACTGTGCCCTACGCCGCGAGAACCGCGTCGATGTGTTCCGATATGGTCACGGTGGATGGCGAGCCGTGGCCGTTTTGCCCACGCACCTTTCTGCGGCGGATGGTGCGGCAGCTGGGCGAGAAGGGACTTCGTCTTCGCGCCTCATTTGAGGGTGCGTTCACCTTGCTGCCCGGAGCAGATGAGAACCAGGTCCCAGTGGGTGACACCGTGTACTTGTCGACTGCGGCCATGAACACGGCCGCGCCACTGATCAACGATCTGCTGGATGCCTTTGAAGCGCAGCACCTGCACGTGCAACAGTATTGCGCGGGCGCGGCGCAACGGCAGCATGAGTTGACGATTCGCCATGCAGAGGCGATTGCTGCCGCGGACAACCAGGTCACGTTTCGCGAGACCGTGCGTGGCGTAGCCGGCCGGCATGGGCTGCGCGCTTCATTTGCGCCGCACCCACGCGCCGATCAGCCGGGTAACCGCTGCCACCTGCACTTCAGCCTGATCGACGGCGAAGGTCACTCTACGCCCTTCTATACCCCTCATGGACTCCAGCACGTCGCTACGCGTGGCCGCCAGTTCATCGCGGGAGTGCTCGACCATCTTCCGGCACTCACTGCGCTTACCTGCGCAAGCACCAACTCCTATCGGCGCCTGCGGCCGGAAGATTCCAGCTCGCTGTACGTGTGCTGGGGACCCGACAATCGGGAAGCCGCTATTCGGGTTGCCTCGCCCTACGCCGGGGAGGAGGCCGGCACGTGTCACGCTGAGCTTCGCGTGTGCGACCACTCTGCCAACCCGTATCTGGCGTTGGGCGGGCTGATTGCAGCCGGGCTGGACGGGCTTGGCCGCGAGCTTGCGCTCTCCCAGCCGCTGTTGCAGGATCCGGTGTCTTTGACGGATGCGGAGCGAACCGAGCGAGGCATCAATCGGCTGCCGCGGAGCCTTATCGAGGCGCTCGACGCCCTGACCGCGGATGCTGTACTATGCGAAGCACTGGGGCCAGGCCTCTCGTCCGCCATTCAGAGCGTGAAGCGCTGCGAGGCACGCGCGTTCGCGGATCATGATGCAGCCTACGAGATGGGCGTCCACACAGCACGGTTGTAGAGAGTGAGGAGAGCGGCGATGATCATTACCACCACCGAGAACGTGCGAGGCTACCGCGTTCGCGAGGTCAAGGGCCAGGTATTTGGCGTTGTAGTGCGTAGCCGGGGAATTGGCGGCAACCTCATGGCGCAGCTCCGCTCGCTCAAGGGCGGCGAAATCAAGGAGTATACGCAGCTGCTCGAGACGACGCGGAATGACGCGATCGACCGGATGGTCCAGAACGCCCAGGCCATGGGAGCAAACGGCGTGGTGATGATGCGTTTCGACTCATCCGAGATCGGCGAGACCATGTCCGAGATCGTTGCCTACGGCACGGCGGTGATTGTCGACCCCGAAGAGTAGGCACGCGTTACGTTTGGCCGTCCCATTCCCGTTCTACTGGTATGTATGCCGTTGTGCGCCGAGCGTACCCTCGAAATCTGAGCCGGAACGACCGCCAGGCCGTGACGACGGACCCAGCCCCCGGTAGATGCGGGGACGGGTCGGGGCACCTGCCCGCAGGGTGGGTCGCCCGCGCCACCGGGAGGACGATCTGGACTCGGTACCAGGCAGGCCCGCAGGCGGGCAGGTTGCCACAGCCCTCCGCGACCATGACGCGGTTTGCAGGTGACACCGTGCAAGCGGTAGCCTTGCAAGCGACGCTAGCCCGGCCCCGTCAACTATGGGCGGTGCCGCCTCTAGGGGTAGTTAGCCGGCGCAACTGTGGGGAGCCGATGGGGCGCAAACTGCGGCACACAGTGCCGGATGACGACGCGAGTGCAGTCGCGTGGGGAGCCAGCACGAGCGCCGAGGCCGGCGATGACGCGGATTCCCGTGCCGCCACGATGCCGGCGGATCCTATTGTGTTCGGATTGCTGGATGACGCGGAGCTGGTGGAACGCGCCAAGACCGCCTCAGATGCGTTTGCGGCCCTGTATGACCGGCACGTCCGATCGGTATTCGCCTTTGTCCTCAGCAGGGTGCGGGAGACGGCAACTGCCGAGGATCTCACGTCGCAAACCTTCCTCCAAGCGCTGCGCGCGCTGCCGAAGTATGAGCAGCGCGGCGTGCCGTTCAAGAGCTGGCTCTTCCGCATCGCCGCGAATCTCATTGCCGATCGGCATCGCTCGCCACAGGTGGAGGGGTTGTCGCGTCGCTCTGCCGGTTCCGAGGGAGACTGCGATCAAACCGACATGCCGGATCCACGGGCGGAGGAAGACATCGCGGCATGGGAGCGCGCGGAGGCCTTCGCCCGACTCATCGCCGATCTTACTACGGAGCAGCAGACTGCCGTACAGCTGCGGTTTGTCGACTGTCTGCCGCTGTCGGCAATTGCGTCACAAATGGCACGATCGGAAGGAGCTGTGAAGATGCTGCTAATGCGTGCGCTGCAGAATCTACGCCGGTCACTCGCACTGGAGACCGACGATGCATGACGTGGAGCGAGCCGATCTGCTGCACTGCGCGCTTCAGCAGCACGAGGAACTGCCTCCAGACCTCGACGATGCTGAGCTAGGCGCGCTAGCACAGCTGGGTGCCGAGCTGGAACGCCGGGGGCCGAATCTGGCATTGATGCAGCATGCCGACGCGGAGTTTGATGCCGATTTCGCCGGGCGGCTTCGCGAAACGCTGGTGTCTGGCCATCCGGGCGCGACAGGCCAACAGGAAGCACCGAGCCGGCACATGCTTGCCAGCAAATCCGCTTCACTGCAGTTCGGCAATGCGTCGAGCCATGCCGCGAGGACGCGTGCCTACCGGGCCATGCTCATGCCATTCATCCTCGTGGCCCTGATCGTGACGACCGTGAACGCCATCATGCATTCTTCGCCTTCGGCGCGCACCGCGCGGGGCGTGGCTACGGCCACACAAGTGGCGGCACGGTCGAGCAGCTACTACGCGAAAGGCCTCAGCGGCGGTACGCCTGAAGCCGGCAGCGGGGCAACTCGCGCTCCGCTTGGTGGTGTCTACACGGTTAGCGGCAGCGGTTTCTCGGCGAATGCCACGGTGGCCGTCACGTTTGCCGCGAGCCGGCCCGCTGCTGCTCCCACTGGCACCACAGCACCCAGATTCGGCGCGCTTGTAGCGCCGGCACCTCAGGGCACGCCGGCGCCGACGGCACCTCAAAACTCCGACATGCCAAGTGTGGCGATGGGCACGACGTCCGCGTCCGTGGCTGCTGCAGGCGCTCAGAGCCTCCCGACCGCGGTGCTGCGCTTGCCCGCGAAGCTGCCACGCTTCCCTGCCACCGCGCCGGTCTACGCGATGCACTACGTGCCATTGTCGACGGGTGATAAAACGCGAATCGTCGGCACCTTCCAAGGATTTGCGCCTACTGTGCCCGACAACTATGCATCCGCGTCTGGTGGGGAACTATCGGTGTTTCGTGCCGCGGGCAACGTCATGTACTCGGTGGGACGCGCAGGTACGACTCGAGCCGACAGCGCTGCACTTGCGCCCTCCGAGGCGATCCAGAAGGCTACCACCTGGCTCAAAGCGCACTATCTGTACCCTGCAGGTACCCTTGGCCGGGGCCTGACCGTGACCTTCACTCCAAAGCGCGATGCGGTAGTATACTGCACGCCGCTTCCGACCTCAACTCCATCTGAGCTGTCGCCCGTGTGCAGTATGGTGACTCTCGACGCGAAGGCGAACGTAATCTTTGCAGATGTTGAATGGGTGATGCTCGCCCAGCATGGCTCCAAGCCGCTGCTGAGCGTGGCGGCAGCATTAGCCGCCGCGCCGCCTTTGGACCTGGTGTCTGGGCCTGGCCTCAAGATCGTAGCAGGAGCATTACAGCCACCCACGCGCTCCGAGACCGTGATGGTGACGGCGATCACGCTGACATACGAACCCAGTGGACAAAACGTACAAATTGGACAGCGTGCTTCTACGCCAGGCTCCGCGTACGAGCCGTACTATCGGCTCGCCGGCCACGTTGCCGGCCAAACCGGCTCTGCCGCTGCGAGGACCTTCTGGATTCCCGCGGTTGCCCCATAGCCAGAATTCTCGGGCACACCCTGAAGATCGGCTCTTCTGCGCTCAATGCGTCTCTACTTCGGCGCTATACTAATCCGAGGAGGCAAGACGATGGCTACCGCGCACGCGCTCCAAGACTGGTCCCCGCATCCCGTGGAGCCCTGGCCGGCGGATGACACCGAGGAGAGCATCTTGGGTACGGATCTGCACCAGGGCACGATTACCAGCCTGCGCCTGGGTCTAAACGGGGCGGCACGGCTGAGTCGAACGCCGGGTGCTCCGGTGCCCTGGCAGGCCCTGACCCAGTTGCTGCTCTTGGGCTGCCGGCACCCTGACGGCTCCCAGTATCGCACCTACCCGGATGTGTTCGTTTATCCCCGCGCCATGAAGCGCGACCGCGGTTCCTATGTGCTGGAGACAGACGGGGCGCCGGCCATGATCGCGGAGGTCTTGAGCCAGGACACCTACACCAGCGACATCGACCTGGTACGCGGCAAGGGCTACACCTACGCGCTGGCAGGCGTGGCAGAGTATCTGGTGGTTGATCCCACCGGCCTCTATCTGCCGGAGGGTATCCGCGCCTGGCGGTTGGCATCGCAGGGCTATGTGCCCTGGGAACCCGCAGCCGATGGACGCCATTACAGCACGCAGTTCCCGCTCGCTTTCGGGTTGAATGGGACGCTGGCGGAGATCTATCTGGCGGATGGCCGGCGCATGTACCAGGAAGACGAGATCGAGGAAGCCATCGTCCAGCGCGACGCTGAGATCGAGCAGCGGGATGCCGAGATCGCCCGCCTGCAACGCTTGTTGGAGAATCGTTGAGTATGCAAATGAGCCATCAGATTGACCTGCGAAGCGATACTGTAACGCTGCCGCCGCCGGAGATGCGGCGTGCTATGTACGAAGCGGAGCTTGGCGATGACGTGGAGGGCGAGGATCCCACGGTCAACGCCCTGCAAGCACGGGCGGTCGAGTTCAGCGGCAAAGAAGACGCGCTCTTCGTGAGCAGTGGCACCCAGGGCAACCTCGTCGCGATAATGACGCATTGCACGCGAGGTGATGAGATTGTAGTTGGTGACCAGGCACACATACTCCACTATGAAGTTGGCGGTGCCTCGGCCCTGGCCGGAGTGCAGGTGCGGACCGTGCCGAACCAACTGGACGGCACCCTGGATCCGGAGGCCGTGGTCGCGGTGATTCGCGACCGGGAGGATGTGCACAACCCCTTCACCCGGCTGATCTGCCTGGAGAACACGCACAACCGCTGCGGCGGCACCGTGCTGACCCCTGCCTATACCAAGCAAATAAGTGACCTAGCCCATGCGAACAGCGCGGCGCTGCATCTGGATGGGGCACGGCTGTTCAATGCCGCCATTGCCCTAGGCGTGCCGGCCGCTTCGGTGGCAGAATACGCTGATTCGGTGACGTTCTGCGCCTCGAAAGGACTCTCCGCGCCGGTTGGATCGGTGCTCTGCGGCACCCACGCATTTATCGGCCGCGCCCGCCGCTGGCGCAAGATGCTAGGCGGCGGTATGCGCCAGGCGGGCGTGATTGCTGCGGGCGCCCTCTATGCGCTCGACCACATGGTGGAACGCCTAGCCGACGACCATCAGTTGGCGAAGCTGCTAGCCGAGGGACTATCCGATATCCCGGGAATCGACCTCGACCCGAGCCGCGTGCAAACCAACATCATCATCTTTAGCGTGGCGCCGTCGGGCCGGGACGCTGCCATGGTGCAGGAGCGGCTGGCCGCTCGTGGCGTGCTTTGTCACGCGATGGGGCCTGTGTCGGTGCGCTATGTGACGCACTACGGGTTGGAGCGTGCCGACGTAGAGCAGGCAGTGGTACGCACGGCTGCGGTGATGCGCGAGCTGTAGGCGTCTTCCGCCACGATTGGCTGGATCATGCCGCTAGAATCGCGCATGCCGAACCGCCGCGGTTGCCGGTTCGACAGGAGTGCCTTGCCCACGCCGAAGCCAGAATCGGAGCCTCCGTGTGGCTCCGATTCTGGCTTAAGCCTTGCTGCCAGCAGGCGACTGGAGGGGCGATGACCCGCGCAAGCCGTTCCAGCCAATGCTGCTCTGTTGCGGTCTAGCAGCCCGAGTCATATCCCGATGAGGTGGAGGACCTGGCTTAGCTACTGGAGCCGGGCATGGCTGACCGGCTGACCACCACGGCCCACCAGTAGCCGCCTGAAGCGTACAGCCCCTCGCCATACAGATCGCCCGAGTCCTTGTCCTCGAGGAAGGTGTAGAGCGGAGCCTTATCGTACGTGACCTGCTCAGTGCCGTCCTTACGCATGATCTCGCCGAACTTTCCGGCAATGCCGGACATAGTGGCCGGCACCTTCGCGCTCGCGGGTACGGTCAGTGGAGGCCAGAACTTGGCGCAGGCGCCACTGCAGTTGCTGACATTTGGCTTGTCCAGCGCAAACGTGTAGAGCGCGAGCCCCTTGCTATTGGCCAGGATTTGACCTGGGCCGACTATCACCGCGGCAGGCGACGCCTGCACCTGCGATTTGGCTTGCGTCAGCGACGTGTTCGGCGCGAGCACTGCCAACGCGACGAGCGGGGCGACTAGGAACCGCTTGGCTAAACGCATGGTGGACCTCCTTCAGAAACCGGGCGCTCGATGGCGCGTGCCAGGCCGGACCTCAACTGTCCGGTGCCATGGATATATGTATTTACGGGGATGGTTACACTGACGGCCGATCCGCTGCGCTATGCAGCGGGAAGCGGGCCAGCGACGCTCGACGTCCGAAGCGCTGGTACCAGGTGGCTGCCCCGGCAAGCGTCAGAAGAGCACTGGCAAGGAATATTGGGTCGAAGCCCAAGTGCACGACCACGACGCCGGCAATGACGGAAGCCACGGACCACCCTACGTTGTAGGAAAAGGTGCGCCAGCTTGCCACCGCGGCCCGCATCTGCGCGGGCACGATCTCCATACTGAAAGTGTTCTCCAGGACGCCCGTTATCTGACCCAGAATGTTCCGGCCAACGTAGGCCATGAAGGCAACGGCCAGTCCTGGATTCACCCAGAGGACAAGAATGACGGGAGCCGACAGCGCTCGCATGATTACTAGCCATGGCAGCGTTCCCCGCTTGGCTACGACCGGCCCCAGGAGCACTGCCACGGTGCAGATCACGCCAGACGCCGCATACAGTAGCCCAATCGTCGCGGTGCTGGCGTGGTGGACCGTGGCAAAGTACACGTTGAAGAGCGGGAAGATGAGACCGAGCGAGAGGGCGATGAGCAACGTCGCCACCATCATGGCCAGCATGTCAGATCGCGTCGCGTCCTGGTCGGGCGCGGCGCGGGCCACGCTGGGCGACGTTGAGCCAGAATCGGATTCCTCAACTCGGTCCGCGGTGATCTTCGCGAAGGAGATCACGCCAACGGCAGTGATGGCAGCGCCAAGCAGCAGCCCAAGACGGTCACTGGCCACTTGTCCCCGCAGCAGAGGAACCATGCTGGCGACAGCGGGCACGATGCCGCTGAGCAGAGAGCCTGCCATGGAGCCGAAGGTGCTTGATGCGGTGTAGGCTGAGAAGACGTGCGCGCGCCGCGCCACCGTGGATTGCTCCATGATGAAGGGTGAAGAGGGAATCGTAGCGGCGGCGATCGCCGCCCCCAGGATCAATGTTGCCATGACGAGCGGAACCGCCTGCGCTAGAATGGCGGATGCAGCCATGGAGACGGCTGCCAACGCGCCGGCCGCCGTCATCACCTGGTGCGCGCGCCAGCGCCGCAGGACGCGCCCCAGTATCGGCGACGCCCCGGCCTGCCCTACCGTGGACACGGCTGCGAGGAGGCCCACGAACGCCACGCTATAGCCGAGTGAGATCAGGTACAGGTTGAAGAGCACGCCGAAAATGCCGATGCCCACCCACAGGCACATCGTCGCCGCGACCAGCCGGCGGACATTGAGCGTGAAGCCGGCAAAGCTGCGTACGTAGGCGGCGGCGTTTCCGGCACCTAATAGCGACATGTGTTTGTCTAGCCTGCTTGGGCGGTAGGGTTTAGCACCTTGCGTAAGGTCAGGTACGTGGGCCGGTCATATCCCGGATGGCATTGCTCGGCGTGCACGTGAAAGCCGCGATGCAAGAAGAACTGGAGATTCTTAGGCAGCTCCACGCGCACACCCACCACGAGGGCCGGGTAGCCTTCCGCCCGGGCCTGCTGTTCGACCGCAGCCATCAACGCGCTGCCGATGCCCTGACGCTGCGCCGAGCCTCGCACGGCGAGGCGTCCACAGTAGAGGCCGGGAGGCCCATCGACAGCTCGCACGCGTGCGGCACCCACGAGCTCGTTGTGCCGCACAGCCACGTACACCGTCCCATCGGCCATGGCCTGCACGACATCGCCAACTTCCTCGTGCGTCACACCGCCCGGCGGGTCGAGATGTCCATGCACGGCGAACGCCTCCTGCGTGAGCTCGAACACGGCATCCGCCTCACTTGCCGTGGCAGGGCGGATCGTGAGCTCCATCATGACCGGTACAACTCTCCCTTGGCGCGCAGTGTACCAGAGCGGACTTGCGTCGGTGTGGGCGGCGCTATCCTGAATGGTGCGGGCAACCGGGCTGGGACTGTAACTGAAGGGCGTGGAGACATGCCGGTGTTGACGACAGTTGTGCCGGAGCGAGCCTATCGCTGGAACTTCACCGTGATGGGCCTCGACTACAGCCTGTTCCTGTTGGGGCTCAGCTTCGCCTCGGCTTACGGCGTGATGCCTCTGTTCGTACACCACCTGACCGCCTCAAACCTGGCACTTGGGCTCATCGCGACCGTCCGCGCGATCGGCTCCTCTCTCCCACCTATTCTCATCGCGCGTCGCACCGAGCGGCTGCGGCGCAAGAAGCCGTTCCTGCTGGTGCTGACAACGTTCGAGCGCCTGCCGTACCTCGTGCTCGCCATCCTCACGCCGCTGCTCGCCGTCACCCACCCCACTGCACTGCTCTGGCTGTTCTTCGCCATGATCGGCATTGGGACTTGGTTCGGCGGCGCCGGCTTACCGGCATGGCTCGACCTGATCGCCCGGATGCTCCCGGATGACTGGAGAGGCCGCTTCTTCGGCTTCGGTGCTGCATTTGGTGGCTTGCTGGGCATTGTTGGTGCAGGCATCGCCACGGTGATTCTGCAGCGTTTCGCGTGGCCAAACAACTTCGCGGTCTGCTATGCGTGCACCGCTGCTTGCCTGGCCGTGTCATTCATCTTTATTTCCATCGGCCGGGAGCCGGCGGCGATCGGGGCGCCGGTGGTGCACCATGCCGACGATGGGTACTGGCGTCACCTGCCGGCGCTCGTCCGCGCCGACGGCAACTTCGCCAGGTACCTGGTGGCCACGGCGCTCATCAGTGCCGCGGGCATGGCAGTGTCGTTCTATACGGTGGACGCGAAGCAGACGCTACGACTGTCAGATGCGGATGCGGGTATCTATGCTGTGGTGCTGCTGGCAGCCTCCACGCTGGGATACGTTGCCTGGGGCTACCTCGGCGACCGCATCGGGCACAAGCGGGTCATCGAGGGTGGCGCCGTCTGCACAGCGCTTGCTGCCTTGATTGCCCTCCTGGTGCGGCAGTCCACTCTGGGTATCACGGGTTTTGGGCTCGTGTTCGTGCTGGCTGGGCTTGCCACTAGCGGCATCCAGCTTGCCGCGCTCACTTTCGTCATAGACTTCGCACCAGTGGAGCAACGCCCCACGTACGTTGGTCTCGCGAACCTGGCGGCCGTACCGTTTGCCGCGGGTGCGCCCCTGATCGGCGGCATCATCGCCGACCACGCCGGCTACCCGATCGTGTTCGCGCTCACGCTGCTGCTCGCACTCGGCGCCACGCTCATCGTGTGGCGCGGCGTCGTTGATCCCCGCGTGCTCAGCAGCCGCGATCTGGCAATGGATAGACGCACATAGACAGACCATGCTCCCGGTGCCATAATCCTAGGTAGTGCTTGATAAGTGTGAGATATGAGACGATACACGCGGCTACTAATTCCCGACCCCGACGAAGGCGGCTACACCGTGCGCGTACCTGCGCTAACGGGCCTCACCACTGAGGGTGATACACTCGAAGAAGCGATCGCTAACGCGCGGGACGCGATCGGTCTCTGGATCAGCACCGCCGAGCAACACGGCGAGCCAATTCCCGAAGAGGAACTGCCGCCGCAGACGATCACGATTGAAGTGGCCGCGTAGGAGTTTCTCGCCTACACGAGACGCCCTTGCAGCCGGGCAACATGGTCGGCGTTGAGCTCCACCAGCACGTTCCCTATCTCCGGCCGTTGCGAAACCAGCGTTCGTCGCACATTCTCGGCTATCGCGGCGCCCTCGTCCACCGTGGCTTGCGGATCGACTACGATACCCAGCTCGACGAGCACGTCGCTGCCGTGGGGGCGCCCGGTGACCGCGGTCACCTTTAGCACTCCGGGTACAGTGCCCGCGATAGCACGCACCTGGTCGATGAGGGCATCGTCCAGGTTGCGCTCCATCAGCTCGTTCCCGGCATTCACGCCGATGCGTACGGCTGTCCAGAGAATGATGCAGGCGATGACGATGCCGCCCAAACCATCCATGTAGCTTTGGCCAAGGTGCGCGCCGATGACGGCAATGACCACGGTCAAGGCGCTAAACACATCCGTCAGGCTGTCGCGAGCGTCGGCCAGCACCGCCTGCGAGGTGACCTCGTGGGCGATAATCGACTCGATGCGTGTCACGAACAGCTTCACCACGATCGTGGCGACGGCTACCCAGAGTGCCAGGAGCGAGGGCGTGGGCGTGCCGGAAATCAGCTTGAGAACCGACTCCCAGCCGAGAAAGACGCCCGCCGCCGTGAGGAGGTGAGCGGAACTGGCGGCGACTAGCACCTCGGCGCGATCGTGGCCATAGGGATGCGACTCGTCGGCAGGGCGCCCGGCGTAGACAAGCGCGCCGATGACCATGAGGTTATTCAGCAAGTCCGCGCACGAGTGACCCGCATCGGCAAGGAGCGCGACCGAGCCGGAGACCAACCCGGCCACGATCTTCACGATCACGAGCATGAGATTGACGAGAAGCCCGATTACCGGCCCCTTCACCGCGGCGCGCGATCGCTCCGCGGACGTGCGCCGGGCCGGCTGCGGCGGCACATTGGGGCGGCGCCTATGGGAATCAGTCACTTCGCTCATCAGTGCGCAGCCACGCTTCCTCTGGACAAAGCGCAATACCGCCCAATCGTACCATACGCGGGCCTGCTCAGGAGGTCAGCTCCGGCCAGAGAGACAGCTGCACGGGCTTGGGGCCCATCGCGCGCAGGGCGCGACGTATGCGGTGTAGCGCCGCGCCCGACTCCGGCGGCCTACGACCGTTGAGCAGCACGAACGGCGCCGCCCGCGAGGTGACGACGCCGAGCAGCCGCAGATCCTGCAGGTCTCGGAGTGCGCCGAGGTGGCGCAGATCCACGATGCGGCGCGCGCTGACCGGTCCTATGCCCGGAACGCGCAGCAGGTCTTGATACGATGCGGTGTTCACTTCTACTGGGCGTTCGCCAGGGTGTGCCATGGTGACGGCGAGCTTGGGATCGAGTGCCAGCGGCAGGTTGCCCGCGCTATCAAATGCCGCATCCAGCTCGACGTCGGCGTATTGGTAGTGGCTGCCCAGCCAATCCCACTGGTACAGGCGTGCGCGACGCCGTGGGTCGGGCGCCAATGCCTCCGCAAGCGGCGTACCGATCGCGGGCGTAAAGGTGCCGAAGTGTACCCGCCGCAGGTCGAACTCGCGTCGCAGCCAGCGACTGCCGTCCGCCAGGGCGCGGTCGCTGGCCGCGGTGCTCCCCGGCGCGGCCACGCCGACTAGCAGCTGTCCGGTGACTCCGGCGCGGATCTCGCCCGCGAGGTTCAGCTCTCGCAACTGCTGCAAGGGGCGCAGGATGTCTTGCTGCCACCGCTTCCCGGTCTCCAACCCCTCGAGGTACTCGGGTCCGGGCACCTCGACGTTCAGCGACAGCCTATCTGCCAGCGTGGCAGCGTGCTTGATTGCCGCGTCACTGGCGCCCGGCAGGACTTTCAGGTGCACGTACCCGTCGAACTGGTGGCGCGTGCGCAGAATCTGAATGGTATCGAGCATTCGCGCCATCGAGTTATCGGCGGTACCCTCGGTAGCCGAGCTCAGCATCAAGCCGGAGACACGTCCACGGGCCCACTGATCGGCAAAGGCGCCGGCCAGCTCCTCGGGCGCGAACGACGCGCGCCTCGGATCGTTGCTGCGGCGAAGCGGGCAGTAGGCGCAGTCGTGCTCGCAGTAGCTGCTTTGGAGCACGCGCAGCAAGGTGCCGGGCGCCTCCTGCGCGGTGTCCCCTACGCACAGGGCAGCCCGCGGCCCGGGCCGCACGGACGTCGACTGCCGCTCGCCGGCAATCTCGAATCGTGCCGCGCTGCCGAGTACGCCCAGCTTCTCCGTGACATCCATATGAGGGCAGTATGCCAGGCGCGAAGGTTACCGGCTGGAGCGCGGGTCAGCGTCTTCCAAGAGCTGCAGCGCGCGACTCTACCACTCCCCAACGCCGCAGATCAACCGGATGTCGGCGACGTAGCCGGACGTATCGAGCTGGATGGCCACGACGTCGATGCGCCATGGCTCGCCTTCCAGCCCGCACGCCGCCATGTAGTGGTTGGCCACGGCGGCCAGGTGGGCGACCTTCGTCGGCGTCACGGCTTCTTCGGGCACGCCAAAGGCGGTGCCGCGACGCGTCTTGACCTCTATGAAGGCAAGTGTTCCCCCGTCGCGACAGACCAGGTCAACTTCTCCGGCTGGGCAGCGGTAGTTCCGTGCCAGCGCGCGATACCCGCGACCGGCCAGAAATGCTTCTGCGAGATGCTCGCCCCGGTCGCCGAGACGCCTGCGAGCATGGGGCATCTCAGGCCTTGGCTACCTGCGGCTGCGACGGCCGCTTTTCCTTGATGCGAGCCGACTTACCGGTCCGCTTGCGGAGGTAGTACAGGACCGCGCGGCGCACATCGCCATGCCGCACAATTTCGAACTTATCGATGCGCGGCGAGTGCACCAGAAACGTGCGCTCCACGCCAATCTGGCCGCTCAGCCTGCGGACGGTTATGCTCTCGTCCACGTTGGCCTTGCGCGCTCGAATGATCGTGCCCTCGAAGACCTGCACGCGTTCCTTGTTGCCTTCGACGATTCTGGCGTGGACGCGCACGAGATCGCCGACGTTCATCTCCGGCAAGTTGGTTTTCAGCTGGCTAGTGCGTACCAGGTCGAGTAGATTACCCATAGCCTTCTCTCCCGCCCGCTCCCTATAGGGGCAATCCCGCGCGGGCCGCGGTGGCGGGGAAAACCCGGCCTTCCAACGCTACTGCCCGCTGCATGCAGTCAAATTACAGTTGCCAGGGAGAGATGGTAGCACAGACCTGGCCTCTGTAGCAATACGTTCGTGCGCGCAGCGGCATTTCTCAGGGCAACGCTATCTCGCATCGCCGCGCAATAGTGTGAGCCAGGGCCTTGAAATCCTGGTAGCAGTTTTGAACTGCCGTCATGTGTGCGCCGATGGCGCCATCAGCGGGCTTCAAGAAGAACATAGGCTTGAGTGCTTCCATTGCCATGGGCATGAGGCTGCGGTAGTGTTTCAGCATCGCCAGGCAATGTTCGTCTGGCTCAATTGCCGGCACCGGGGCTGCGCGCTCGCCAAGCACTGCTTCCCGATAGGTTCCTGGAATCTTCACCAACCATTGTTCATATGCCCGCACCGGACGGTCCAAGCGCACTGCATGCTGGAGCACGACATACCCCACCGGACACATTCCTGTGCGGGGAAGAACCAATTGCGGTTCCGGGTTCTTCGTGAGCCGGTCAGACCATCCTTGGCGCCAGCGCCTTAGAGTAGGGCCAAGGTTGCGCAGACCCTGCAGCGAGAACAGGTCGGGTGCTAGGGGAATCACCACATAGTCGGCGGCGATCAGCGTCGCTCTGTTGATAGCCCCCAAGTTTGGCCCAACATCAATCAGGACAAGGCCCACGTCTTGCTGCTCCGCAGCTTTGTCGAGCAGGCGGTAAAATGCTGAGAGCACTCGAAAGGCACGTTCCTCGCCATCCAGACATCTGGGCCACTGGGCACTCAGCTCATCCTCAAATGACGACAGCCCCAGATCTCCAACGATCAGTCCCACGTTGTCGTCGACAGTCTCCACGTACGGCTCACCTATGTCACCGATGCCTCTGAGCAGCGGTGCAATGGCACCAAGGATGGTCTGAGAATGGTCACCGTCGGGCCACAGAGCCATCAAACGATCGTCATCGAGGAACATGGATGTCAGGTTTGCTTGTGGGTCCAGATCGGCTGCAATGACTTTGAGGCCGAGATCCGAATACATCCAGGCCAGGTGGTACGCCAGCGACGTCTTCCCCACACCGCCCTTATTGTTGAAGAACGCAACCGTCTTCATGGACGCCTTCTGACCACGGCCATGATGGCATTCTCAGTGACCTGAAATTCGACGGGCGGGCTGGCGTTGCGCTTCATTTCGCGCTGGGCAAGGGCGATGCCCAGCCCAAAGCGCTGCACAAAGCCAAGCACTTTCATCGCCTCGGCCAGAAGGGGGTTGCGATAGTCTGTCACTCCAGGCTGCCCGAAGTTTGCTGCATTGACCTGTCCATATGGCCCGCCGGGACTGTAAATCTCTATGCGATCGGCAAACCAGAAGATGCGCGCTGGAGCATTGGTACTCTCATAGACGCGGTGCATGATAGCATTGCGCGTCAGTTGCTGTAGCGCCACAATCGGATAATCAGGGGAGCGCACTTCAGTTACGCCGACAGCGACGTCGCTTGCCACGGAGATGTTTGCCTCAAGTAGCTCATCAAGCTGGCGAAGCAGTTGCGAGACAGGGCCAGAGATCTCTCTCTGATGTCGAATGGGATCAGTCAACTCGCACCCATTCAGTCGCAGAAACTGCACGTAGGCGCCAGCTAGCCAGCGAAGCGGATCTGTGCCAAACACCAGAATGGCTGCATTGTTCGGAACGCCCTCTCTGGTGAGGAAGCGCAAAGATGCCAATTGCTGTTCGAGTGATCGACTATTCTCTTCCAGCACATCGGGGGCGATCGCGGCGGGGAGGTATTCGGCACGGAACAGATTGAGGTCGAGATCGGCCAGGGTTGCGCCGAACACTGGCTGCTGATCAAACGGCAGATTGCCGGCGCGCCGCTTCTCGGTGAGCCTGCGCTCCTCCTCGGCCGACGCGGTCGCCCGGCGTGGCCCAACGCGAATCCAGGCTCGACCATTGAAGCGCACGGGCGGATTGTACGCCGGCTGAACCTCGACCACGGCTACCTCACACCCAGCGAGGGTCACTTTCTGGATAGCCATGATGGGGAACGGCTGAATCTGACCGTCATCGCGCATGGCCGCGAGCGTCTGCAATAGCTGGTCGGTAATCGGCAGCTGTGAGCAGGTACCGTCGTCCTTAACGCCGACGAAGACCACACCGGGCAGGCGATGATTCGGCAGGTCATTTGCGAACGCGCAGATGGCCTGACGCACCTTTCCAGGATCGCTCAGGGCCTCCTTGCGCTCCACCCGATCTGACTCCAGATCGACTGCGAGAGCCTCCAATTCTGGTCGCGTCAACATAGCCTCTCCACTGAATCCCTACGCCGCTCAGCTTGTAGAATACAGCGTTTGCCCCAGAAGCGCTGAACATCGGAAAGATCGGCGTTGCGCTCGATAGAGTCATGCGGCCACGGAGGGCCGACCTGTCGTGTTTGCAGTGTCGAGGGTGATCCGCTAGTAACCGATGGCGTAGGCATCGTGGCCTCGCGGCGAGGCGCAGGCTTCGATTCGCCCCCCGGCAGGGTCAAATCGCGCCGCGCACACCTGGCCGTTAGCCCAGTCGTCCACTGGCTCGACCCGATGGCCAAGCGACTCCAGCGCGGCACGGGTAGCTTGCGAAATGCGGCCCTCGACTACCAGGCTGCCGGGTCGGGCCGCTCGTGGGTAGAACGATGATGGGAAGTGGTCGGTGTGAAAGGTGGCCGCGTCCACCGCTTGCTGCAGGTCCATGCCGAACGCGACGACATTCAGGAAGAACTGGAGCGTCCACTGGTCCTGCTGATCGCCTCCGGGTGTGCCAAACACCATGTGCGGCTCGCCGTCGCGCAGCACCAACGTGGGTGTGAGGGTGGTGCGCGGTCGTTTGCCGGGCGCTAGCGCGTTGGGGTGGGTCGGATCGAGCGAGAACATCTGCAGGCGGGTACCCAGCGGGAAGCCCAGCCCGGCAACCACGGGCGAGCTAGACAGCCAGCCGCCAGAGGGCGTGGCGCTGATCATCAGGCCGTCTGCATCGATCGCATCCAGGTGGGTCGTGTCGCGCCGATGAATATCCGCCCCGGTTTGGCGTGCAGTTGCCGTATGGTCGGGCGGCGCGATGCTTCCTGGCCGCAGCTCCATCGACGCTTGCCGCGGATCGATGAGCTGCCGGCGCTCGGCGGCGTATTCTCTCGACAGTAGCCGTTCGAGTGGCACGCTCGCAAAACGCGGATCGCCATAGTACGTTTCACGATCCGCAAAGGCCAGCTTCGCCGCTTCGACCAGCAGGTGAACGTAAGCTGGGCTGTTGTGTCCCAAGCCGGGCAGGTCGTAGCCCTCGAGCAGGCGCAGCTGCTGCAAGAACACCGGCCCCTGCGTCCACGGCCCGCACTTGTAGATGTCGCAGCCCTGGTAGTCGAGGTGCACCGGCTCCTCGACTAGCGTGTGGTAGCCGGCCAGATCTTCATGGGCCATGAGGCCTTGATGCGAGCGGCCCGACTGGTCCAGCACGCTGGTCTCGGCCGCGAATCGAGCAATGGCCTGTGCAATAGGCCCCTGGTAGAACACGTCGCGCGCTGCCCCAAGCGCGGCGCTGCGATCGGCGCCTGATCGCAGCGCCGCGCTCTCGGCCTCCACGGTCTGGCTCATGCAGGCTGCCCACTCGGTCTGGCGAAATCGCTCACCCACGGCCGGCAGCGTGCCGTCCGGCAGGTAAATTGCAGCCGAGGTCGGCCAGGACGACGAGAAGGTGGCTGCGACCTGCCCAATGACCTGCCGGAGCGCAGGGTACATAGCAAAGCCGTCGGTAGCCAGCTCCATTGCCGGTTCCATTACTTCACCCAGGGAGAGGGTACCGAACTCGCGCAACGCCGTGATCCAGGCGTCGAAGGCCGCCGGCACTGCCGGGGCCAACAGGCCGTTTCCAGGAATTGGGCTAACTCCGGCGGCGTGAAAGAACTCGATCGTGGCGCGCGCCGGGGCAGTGCCCTGACCGCTGATCGACACGACCCTGCGTGTACGCGGGCTGTAGATGAGGATTGGCACCTCGCCGCCGATCCCATTGGCTTGGGGCTTGACAACGGCCAGCGCCAGCCCAGCCGCTACCGCTGCGTCGACCGCGTTGCCGCCCCGCGCGTAAGTACGCATGCCGGCCGCGGTGGCAAGGTAGTGCCCCGTGGTGATGACGCCGCGCCGGCCCATGATGACTGGACGCGTGGTGAATGGCACCGTCGATACCCGCAGCGGCGCACTGGGATTTACGGGAGAGCCTTCCTGCGGCAACGCTGCCGGCTCGCGCTCAGTCGCACTTCTCATGGTAGCTCGATGGTATCAGCAATCCGGCTTGTGGGGTGAACATGGGCGCGATAGACTTATAGGCGGCCGCGTCGCCACGCGTCGCGGCACCGGGAAGCATTACCGTGTTTTTTGTCGCTTGCACGCAGTATGGAGTAGCCACCGATGACATATGTGATTACCGAGCCATGCATCAACGTGAAGGATGCTGCGTGCGTGGCTGTGTGCCCCGTTGACTGCATCTACACCACGGATGAAGCGGACATGTACTACATCAATCCCGATGAGTGCATCGATTGCGGTGCTTGCGAGCCCGAGTGTCCGGTCAATGCCATATTCGCCGAGGACGAAGTCCCCGCCGATCAGACGAAGTTCATACAGATCAACGCCGACTGGTTCCGCAACAGGTAGCGCCTACGCGCGGTCACCGCTCGTAGGCTCGGCACTCTCGCGCACGATGAACACGCGGCTGGTGGCATGTTCCAGCACGTATGGCACTGTCCGGCCCATGTCGAACCGTCCGAAGCGGTAACGCGGAATTAGGCCCATGATGATAAGCGAGCAGTCGCGATCACGTGCTTCGTCGACAATCCCGGGACCCGCATCGCGTGCCTGCACGACCTCTGCCTCGACCTCGTAGCCGGATTCCTCGGCAGCCTCGATGGCGCGGTCGAGGATAGCGTCGACTTCGGCATCCTCCAGGTGGGCATCCAAGGGAAGGTTGCGAGGCACTTCCATAACGTGGACTACGTAGACGTGCCCCTTGCTGTGACGCGCCATCGAGCAGGCCATGCGCACGAGGTCCGCGTCGATGATGTTTCCGGAAAGTGCAACCAGGATGTTCCGGGACCCGGACATGCCCCGCTTCGCCAGCTGGCGGGAATCTTTGTCTGATAGTGGAACCATTGGATACACCTCTACGGTAGGCGCGACCGATTTCGCCACAACAGTATCCGGCCGCAGCCATTGAGCGCCAAGAGCAGCGCGATGCCGATGCCGACTGGGCGATCGAGCGTGCCAGGGGCGAACACTACGATAGCCAGTAGCGCGACGGCTGCCGTGAACGAAGAAGCGGCCAGCGCAATCTGCGTGCTCTGCGCGGTGAGGCCCGAAAACTTGCGCATATTCACCTGCGAGACGAGCCCCACAGGGCTTCCATGGCATCCTGATAGGTGCGATTCAGCGTGTCATACATGCGCGCGTTCTCAATCGCAAGGGCACAAATGTCTGCCAGGGCTTGCAGGAACTCGATCTCATCCTGCGCAAAGTGACGCGCCTCGCCGGTATATACGCGCATAATCCCTATCGGGCGGTCATGGCGAATCAATGGGGCGCACAGGACCGAGGTAATGCCCTCGCGCCTTAGATCCTCGGGGTATTGGAAGCGCGTATCGCGCGCCACATCGCCTACCGACACCGTCTTACCTGCCAGCGCCTCGCGATCGATGATGCTGGAGCTCACGCCAACCGGTCCCTTGTGCAGGTAGCGGTCACTCAGGCCGTACGAGCTGACCAGCTCGAGCACATTGCCGCCTTTATCGAGCAGGCGCAGCACCCCCGCTTTTGCCTGCATCGCTTCCACTACGCTGTGCACCGTGGCATCGAGCGTATTCTGCAAATCAAGCGACGAGTTTACTAGGCACGCCACGCGGTAGAGCGCTGGATAGAATCTGTATTGCTCAGGGGGCATAGGCGTTCTCCTCATGGCACAACGCGGACGCATTCATGGTAATGATTTCGCCAGTGGCCGGCAAAGTCGCCGCTCCCGGCGCACCGGCAAGAGGCAATACCGTGCCTTGGCGGTAAGGTAGCGATAACGCCGATCCTGGTTATGGCAGAGGCGAGCACGATGCTCGCGGTCCCGGGTGCACGGCTAGGATTTGGCACCCACGTGCCAGAAGCGGGCCATGTAGTCGACTGCTGAGGCAATCGTAATGGTGGTGGCCAGCCACAAGCCTGCCTGCACCGGCACGGGGGGAGTGTGCAGCGGGTAGAGCAGCGTGGCAAACAAGGCGACAAGCGTAACGGTCGTCTTCCATTTGCCCAGCTGGCTGGCCGAGATGACCGTACCGGTGGTGGCAGCCTGGCTGCGCAGTCCCGAGATAACGAATTCGCGCGCCACGATCACGGCGGCCATCCACGAGGGGACGGCCCCGGTACCGACCAGCACAATCAAGACCGTGGAGACAAGAATCTTATCGGCCGCCAGGTCGATGAATACACCGAGCGTGCTGACGACTTTCCATCGACGCGCCAAGTAGCCGTCGAGGTAGTCCGTAATCGAGGCCAAAGCAAACCACGTAGCCGTAATGAAGCGCAAGCCGTCCGCATTCACGAGCAGCAGGATGGCCAAGCCCGGCGAGCTCAGCAAGCGGAATAGGCTGAGCCAGTTCGGTAGGGTGCGCTGTGTCCAGATTGCAGGGCCGAATCGCATTCGCCTGCGTCGCATGGTCGGCGTGCTCGTGGGCGGTGCGGCCATCATACTATCTATAGTTCACAAACTGCAGGGGAACAGGGTAGTCCTTCTCGCGCAACGCAGCCTGCACGCCCTGCAGATCGTCCTTGCTCTTGCCGCTGACTCGCACCGCGTCGCCCTGGATCTGCCCTCGTACTTTGGGATAATTATCCTTGATCAGCTTGGCAATCTGCTTTGCCAGGTCCTGGCTAAGACCCTGCTGCAGCGTGGCTGTTTGGCGAACCGTACCACCCGACGCTTCCTCGGGTTCCTGGAACTTGAGAATCTTGAGGGAAAGCTTGCGTCCCACCATCTTGCCCTGCAGCAGATCCCGCACGGCATTGAGCGCCATCATCGAAGGGGCCTTGAACAGAAGCTCGGTCTTCTCGAGATCGATAGAAGCGCCACTGTCCTTGAGGTCGTATCGCGTGCGCACCTCGCGCAGCGTCTGGTCAATGGCGTTAACCAATTCCTGGTGGTCGAACTGCGACACGACGTCGAAAGAGGACTCCGCTGCCATGAGTTAATCCCTCCCTGCTATCACCACAGATGGTACGCCCTTAGCCACCCATATGTCAGCATCACTGCGAAGCACGGCACGGCGAATCCACGACACGCGATCACAGTACGTGCAGTGCGAGGAGCGCCACGAGCATAATCACGACGAGCACTGACGTCACCAGCACATAGGTGAGCGGCGCCAGCCGCGTCGTCGTCGCGACCTGGGAGAGTGGCCGGGTGGCGACAGCGGCGGGACGAGCCTCCCGGTAGAGGGCTAGCACGCGGTCTGGATCCAGGCCGAGGTACAGCGCATAGTTGCGTATCGCGCCCTTTGTGTACACGTCGTCGGGCAGTGCCTCGAGCTTGTCGCTCTCCAGCGCCTCCAGACGCGCCCGCTCGATACGCGTCTCTGCTTCGACTTGTGCCAGCTTGGCCTTCTTGGCAGCGCGCGCCTCGCGCAGCGTCTCCCCGAGCGTTGGCACCCCTCGTTCCCCTTTCCCGCCAGTACTGTAGCGGAGTTCAGGATAGCCAGAGGTGTGCGCGGCGTCAAGGTAATCAACCCATGATGGACTCGTCATCCAATAATCATCTGCACAGGCTAGGTTTGACATAGAAGCAGCTTAGTTGGCACATGATTGTTGATGGTGAATGATGCAGCTCAATTCCGCGACGTTGTTGGACCGGTTGCCGGCGCTGCTTGGCGTGCGGCGCGATGCAAGCAAGGTGCAGTCCCTGGCGCTGGTACCTCTGCGCCTCTTTTTCGGTGTGACATTCATCTACGCTGGGTTGCAGAAGCTGACGGATCCGCAGTTCTTCAGTCCCACTGCGCCCGGGTTCATCGGGCACCAGATGAGTGGGTTCGTGCGGGCCGGGTCACCGCTGTCGGGCCTGCTCACGAGCGTGGCTATCCCGCATGCCGCGCAGTTCGGCGCGCTGATTGCCATATGCGAGGTGTGGGTCGGGCTGTCGACCCTCCTGGGCCTGCTCCTGCGTGCGGGGGCTCTCGGGGGAATGGCCATCAGCCTGACACTCTATCTGACCACTACGTGGAGTGTCCATCCATATTTCCTCGGCGCGGACCTACCCTATGTCGTGGGCTGGGTGACGCTAGTGCTGGCTGGACCTGACTTGCTCTCACTGGACCAATACTTCTTCCGCGCGGCTCCGGCTGCGCCCGTAGGGCAGTGGCGCGAGGCTCGGCGCAGCCGTCGGTCGCCCGGTTCTCGCCCGTCAATGCCGGTACCGGGACCGGTATCTCGTAGAACGGCAGTGCAGGGTCTGGGTGCAGCTGCCGGCGTGATTGTCGGCGGGGGCTTCATCGGGGCCATCGCGAAGTTCATGACCCCTCAAGCCAGCTTTGCTACGGCCGCTACCAGCATCGTGACCCCGCCCACCGGATCGGCTACGCCACCCGCGAGCGCAACGCCCGGCCAGGTCCTGCTGGGCAACGTCAAGTCCCTGCCGCTCAACAGCGCCGGCCAGTACACCGATCCGCAATCCGGAGACCCAGCGCTGCTGATTCACCTGCAGAGCGGACAGTTCGTCGCTTACGACGCGGTGTGCACGCACGCCGGCTGCACGGTGCAGTACGATCCCACGCAGCAGGAGATAGTGTGCCCCTGCCATGGTGCCACCTACGACCCGGCCCACGGCGCGGCGGTGATCAACGGACCCGCGCAGCAGCCGCTGGCGACCCTGCACGTGACTATCGACGCGAAGGGCAATGCCTATTCGGCGTGAGCGGGTAGCGATCCAGGAGCGCGTGAGGCACCCTCTGGATCGCGCCCTGCCGCTCGTTGGGGGTGCTGCAAGACCGGCAACGCTTATGAGGGCGCGTCGGCGCACCCTCTGGTCGCGTGCGCTCCCCGCGTGCGATGCTCGCGCTCCAGGACCGGGGACCACTGGGCAGGCGTGCTATACTTGGTTACAGACCTAATACATCTGGGAAGTGAGGTGCCGATTGAATAGACCAGGCAGCGGGAATGCCAACAGCTTCGGGACCTTCCTTGAGTATGTCAATGCCCATGAGCCTGATCGGGCGGGTACCAGTGGCGCGCCGCTCAAGCTGCTCCAGACACTGGCTGCATCTGGGCCGCTGCCTGTAGCTGACCTGCTCAGTGCCAGTCAGATGCGGATCACCGACTTCACAAATTTGCTCAGCAGCATGAAGGATGTCGGCCTTGTGACGCTGGCCGGTGCACCCGGGCCCGAGACGGTATCACTGACTGCGTCCGGCGAGCTGGCTGCCCGTATGGCAGGCTAACTGGTGGATGCCAACGCCGGCGACTGGATCGTGGTCGGCCCGCTTGGCGCTCTGGTTGGTGTAGGGGAGCTCGTGTCCCGCTACCGTGACGCGCCGGCCCGCGCACTAGCTTCGCTGCCGGCGGTGCTGTATGTCGGGCTCAACGTCGTTGCGGCGGTAACTGCTCTCGCGCTCAGCCAGCTGTTTGGCTGGAACTTCGGCGCTAGCGGCGCTGCGGTCAGTGCCCTGGGATCGCAAATCAAGTAGCATCCGCCATGCGCTCCGGGCAAAGCGATGGGCGGCAGTACGTCTCTTGGTCGCCGGGTCTGCTTAATCCGATAGACTTTATAGTATATTTACCTGTGGCTGCGAAGCGTCGCGCCTAGAGCCATGGTCACGTCTCAGATTCGATCCGCTGAGGCATGCAACACTAGTGAGGGGATTCGCACTGATGGCAACGTCCAACGAGACTCAGCAAGACGTCCAGGATCCGGCCGCCGAGGAGAACCGGCCGCTGGGCTTCAACACCAGGCTGCTGCACGCGGGTACGCGGCCGGACCCGACCACGCGGGCCAGGGCGGTGCCGATCTACCAGACGACATCGTACGTGTTTGACGACACTGCGCATGCCGCTGCGCTATTTGGCTTGCAGCAGTCCGGCAACATCTACACGCGGATCATGAATCCCACCACGGGCGCCTTCGAGGAGCGCATGGCCTCGCTGGAAGGCGGCGTCACCGCGTTAGCCGTGTCATCCGGCCACGCGGCCCAATTCCTGGCCCTCACGACGCTGCTGCAACCGGGCGACCAGATTGTCTCATCACGCACGCTCTACGGAGGCTCATTCACGCAATTCGACGTCACGCTGCGGAAATGGGGCATCGATACCGTGTGGATCGACGCGTCGGATCCGGAGAACTACCGCCGGGCGCTCACACCGAGAACGCGCGTCTTGTACGGGGAGACTATCGGGAACCCGCGGCTCGACGTACTCGACATTGCCGCCGTGGCGGCAATCGCGCGAGACGCAGAGGTCCCTCTGATGATCGACAACACCTTTGCTACGCCAGCGCTCTGCCGCCCGATCGAGTTTGGCGCCACTATTGTCGTCAACTCCGCCACCAAGTTCATCGGCGGCCATGGCACGTCAATTGGCGGAGTAATCGTCGATGCCGGCAACTTCAATTGGGAGAACGGAAAGTTCCCCCAGATTGTCGACCCGTCGCCCGCCTACCACGGCACCAAGTTCTACGAGGTGTTCGGCAAGCTCGCCTTCTTGGTCAAGGCTCGAACTGAGGGCTTGCGCGACCAGGGCCAGGCGCTCAGCCCGTTCAACTCGTTCCTCTTGCTGCAGGGGCTCGAGACGCTGTCCCTGCGCATGGAGCGGCATTCAGGCAACGCGCTCACCGTGGCTCGCTACCTCGAAGGCCACCCGGCCGTCAGCTGGGTAAGCTACCCAGGCCTCGAGTCGAGCCCGTCCTACCCCCTGGTCGCCAAGTACCTTCCGGAGGGCGCCGGCGGCATTCTGGCCTTCGGCATCAAGGGCGGCCTCATCGCGGGACAGACCTTCATCGACAACGTGCGGCTGTTGTCGCACCTCGCGAACGTGGGCGATACTCGAAGCCTGGTAATTCACCCGGCCACGACCACGCACTCTCAACTTTCCCCCGAGGATCGACAGTGCGCCGGCATTGGAGACGACCTGATTCGTCTCTCCGTGGGCTTGGAGGATACGCAAGACATTATCTACGACCTCGACCGCGCGCTCTCTATCTCGCAGCGAGTGCAGAGTTAGCTGCCGGGCGGGATCTGGCTCAGATCGTATGGCGTCTGCTGGTAGACATAGTAGTTGAGCCAGTTGGAGTAAAGGAGGTTGGAGTGTCCGCGCCAGCAGACGAGCGGCTCGCGCGTGGGATCGTCCGCGGGGAAATAGTTCGCCGGCACGTGTATCGGCAGGCCACCATGCACGTCGCGCAGATACTCACCCCGCAAGGTCAAGGGATCGTACTCGGAGTGGCCGGTCACGAAGATGTGCCGCCGGTCGGCTGAGACGACGATGTAGACGCCTGCCTCATCGGATTCCGCCAGGAGCACCAGGTCGGCCACCGACAGAATGTCCTCCCGCCGCACCTCGGTGTGGCGGGAGTGCGGGGCGTAGAAGACGTCGTCGAAGCCGCGGACTAGCCGTTCGTAGCGCAGGTTCACGTGGTGGGGGAATACGCCGAACATCTTGCGCGACAATGGGTACTTGGGAATGCCGTAGTAGTGGTAGAGGCCGGCTTGTGCTCCCCAGCAAATGAAGAACGTCGAGTAGACGTGGTGTCGCGCCCAGTCTAGCATCTCGGTAAGCTCGTCCCAGTAGTCCACATTTTCGAAGGGCAAGTGTTCCACGGGGGCGCCGGTGACTACGAGGCCGTCGTAGTTGTTGTCCCGGATGTCGGAAAATGTGGAATAGTGCTTGAGCAGGTGCTCGGCCGGTGTGTTCTTCGATTCGTGCGACTCCATGTGCACCAGCTCGACTTCCACCTGGAGCGGTGAATTACCGAGCAGCCGCAGGAGCTGAGTCTCCGTCACAATCTTCGTAGGCATCAGGTTGAGCACCGCCACCCTGATCGGACGAATATCCTGGTGGAGCGCGCGATTCTCGCCCATCACGAAGATGTTTTCGCTCTCGAGAATGCCCATCGCGGGCAGCGAGTCGGGAATCTTTACGGGCACGCGCAGCTCCTGCTAGATTGAACGAGCTCCGGACACGCTAGAGGCATGCCTGCCACGGCAGCGTCGTCTCTATAGAACGATAGCGGCTCGGACGGGTCTGCCGCAAGCAGACCAGGGTGCTGCCAGGCGATTGAGGGGACTATGGATAGATCCCGCGCGCCTCCAGCGCCTGCACTACCTTTGCCACGGCAAGCACGTAGGCGCCCATCCGCAGATCTGTATCCAGCTCAGTGGCCTTGGCAAGCACTTCCTCGAAGCTGCGCACCATGATGTCCCTCAGCTTGGCGTTGACTTCAACTTCCTTCCACAGGTACGACTGCAGCCCCTGCACCCATTCGAAGTAGGAAACCGTGACGCCGCCCGCATTGGCCAGTATGTCTGGGATTAGGAAGATGCCGCGTTCGCGCAGAATGCGATCCGCCTCGGGAGTCGTGGGGCCGTTCGCACCTTCGGTGATGATCCTGGCACGGATCTTGGGGGCGTTGTCGCGCGTAATCTGGTTCTCGAGGGCCGCGGGGACCAGTACCGTGCAGGGGAGCGTGAGCAGCTCGGCGTTCGTAACAGCCTCCGCGCCCGGCACGTTCACAATTGTGCCGCTCTGCGCCAGCTGCGCCTGCACCACTGCCAGGTCAATGCCGCCTGGATTGTAGATGCCACCGAATACGTCGCTGAGGCCCACAACCGTGCAGCCTGCATCGGCGAGACACTTCGCGGCATTGGAACCGACGTTTCCGAACCCCTGCACGACGACGGTCGCCTCGTTGGGCGCGATGCCCAGGTGCCGGAGCGCCTCCAGGGTGACGATCATAACGCCACGACCCGTGGCTTCGCTCCGGCCCTCGGAGCCGCCGATCGAGAGTGGTTTGCCTGTGACTGCCGGCGGCACGGCGAAACCCGTCTGCATGCTGATGGTGTCCATT
>Ga0187876_1000389_pt1 | contig 46583 bp, 38 predicted proteins | sample June2016WEW_17_4_FD_133000 | JGI IMG/M metagenome (GOLD analysis project Ga0187876, IMG submission 133000) | Peatland microbial communities from SPRUCE experiment site at the Marcell Experimental Forest, Minnesota, USA - June2016WEW_17_40 | ecosystem: Environmental > Terrestrial > Soil >... | reverse complement strand
TCAGACCGAGGCGCTGGTGGCGATTGACGTCAACACCGGCAAGTTCGTCGGCAAGTCCAACCGCCTGGAAGACACCATCGTCAAAACCAATACCGACGCCATCCGCGAAATTGTGCGGCAGATTCGCCTGCGCGATCTGGGCGGCATCATCGTGGTCGATTTCATCGACATGGACGAGCGCAAGAACCGGCAGAAGGTGATGCAGGCGCTCGAGGATGCCATGCGCGCCGACCGCGCCCCTTACAAGATTCTCCAGTTCAACGATTTCGGCCTGGTGGCCATCACCCGCAAGCGGGTCAAGCAAAGCCTGGAACGCACCCTCTGCACGCCGTGCCCGTATTGCGAGGGCGCCGGCTACGTGAAGAGCCCGCAGACCGTGGTGGGCGAGATCCTCGGCGAAGCCCAGAAGATCGCCCCTGCCCTCGAAGGCAAGGACGTCTTGCTGCGGGTATCCCCGGAGGTCGCCAAGCTCCTGAAGAGCAACCAGAATACTTACCTGCAGGAACTGGAAGAGGTGCTCGGACGCACCGTGTTCGTCAAGAGCGATCCTCTCCTCCACCAGGAGAAGTTCGATCTGGCGTAGTTGAGTGCGGCTTCCAGCAAGTACAGAAACGCACACAGCTTCGGGTTGATCTGTCTTCTCAACCTGTTTTCTCCCAATTCGCTCTTGACACCTTGCGGTGATCGAGGTATCTGATATATAGTTGTCAACGCGAACTAACTATCCTTCGTGTGAAACTGGGGGGACCAGCATGGGAAGACCATCTGCTTGAGGCGTGCGGCGCTGTGTCGGTCTCCGGCGTTAGTAGGGATCGCAGTGACTTTCGGAGGGAGAGGGGCCAAGATGTTTCGTCCAGCCACAAAACCGCTCTACAGCTTCGCCTGGAACCACCTCGCTATTATTTCAGGCATTACTCTTTGCCTCGCACTAGTCAGTGCCACCCCTGCCGGCGCGCAGGTCGTTGCGCAATACGACTTCGAAGACGGAACATCCCAGGGCTGGAGTTCGTTTAACGGTGCTAGTACCCCGGTCAACTCGACTGCCGCCGCCTACACCGGGACCCATAGTTTGCTGACCACCACGGGCAGCAGTGGTGCGGGTGGCCCCTCCATTCTGCTGAGCAGCGTCCTTCTGCCCGGCGCAAAGTACACGATCACCGGGTACGTGATGCTTACCAGCGGTGAGAGTGCTGCGAGCGCGAACTTTACCATGAAGCGCAGCGATCCCGGTTGCTCCGGCGGTACCTGTTACGACACGATTGGCACTTACGAGGTTCCCATATCGGCGTCCGGATGGGCGCAGATCGGTGGAAGTTACACAGTGAGCACTACGGAAACTGGTTTGCGTCTTTACGCTCAGTTGGTGGGCGCCACGACCGCGCAGTCCTTCTATTTGGACGACGTCGTGATTACCGAGACTTCGCCGCCTCCGGCCGGGACGCCGATTGCGACATACACTTTCCAGGATGGCGGCCTTGATGGTTGGGCTCCCTTCGGGTCTGTAACCCTGACGAACGCCGCGCCGCCGGTCCTCGATCCAAATGGCGACACGCACAGCCTTCTGGTCACTAACCGGACGGCTGGTTACATGGGCCCGAGCCTCAATCTGCTGAGCGTGAACAACGTGGTGGCGGGCGCGACCTATCAGGTTACCGCATACGTTTTGCTCGCCGCTCCCGACAGCAGTAACCCGACGGCGACGATCTCGACCAAGCTGACGGATTGCGCCAATACCTCCGGATCTTACGGCAACATTGCGACATCCGGGCCGCTATCCAGCACTGCGTGGACGCAAATACAGGGCACTTTCAGCTTCAGCAATCTCCCTGGCCTGCCCACGAGTCTGGTCCTGTATATCCAGTCCAGCAGCGCGACAGATTCTTTCTACATCGACCACATCACGATCGTTGAGGTCTCGCCGCCGCCGCCAAACCCCAGCCAGCAGGACAACACCGGTATCACTACCACTTTCGAGGACGGCGGTCTGGACGGCTGGACCTCGCGTTCGGGCAGTTCCACTCTGACCAATACTACGGCGGAGGCGCACAGCGGTACGCACAGCCTCCTGACCACAGGGCGCATCGCGAATTATGACGGGCCGCAGATCAGTGTCGCCAACAAGATGTACAACGGTTCCGTGTATAAGATCAGTGTGTGGGTTATGTTATTGCCCACTGACGGCTCAAGCCACGTCATCAATATGAGCTTGCAGGTCACGCTCGACGGCAACACCAGTTACCCAAGCGTAACTGGTTACCCCGGTGTTACAGTGCCGGCGGACGGGAACTGGCACCAGATCAGCGTTACAGGGTACACCATGTCGAGCAGCTACGACTCTGGGGCGGCATTTTTGTATTTACAGACCGTTCCAGCTTCGGGCGGCGATCTCGTCTCGTTCTACACAGACGATTTCACGCTCACTTACGTTTCGCCGCCAACCATTCAGACGAGCCTTCCTTCGATTTACAAGACCCTCTCCTATTACTTCCCCGTCGGTGCGGCCGTCGATTCGACCGACCTCTCCGGGCCCCATGCCCAGTTATTGACGCAGCACTTCAACAGCATTACGTCCGAGAACGACATGAAGTGGAGCTCGGTGGAAAGTACCCTCGGTACTTACACCTATGGCGCGGCCGACAACGAGGTGGGTCTCGCCGCGTGCAACAACATGCTGGTGCGCGGCCAGAACCTGGTGTGGGCGACCGGCCAGCAGACTCCTTCCTACGCCATCGGCGACGGCACAAATTCACCCGCCAACCAGGCCACGGTGACCGCCAATATACAAGAGCACATCCGGAGCGAGGTGCAGCACTTCGGCACTGAAGTGTACGCGTGGGACGTGGTGAACGAGCCGCTCGATCCCACCCAGCCGGATTGTCTCAAGCACGGTCCCTTCTATCAGGTGCTCGGTAAGAGCTACATCGATGTCGCGCTGGAGGCAGCCAGACAGTATGCCCCCCCGGGCACGCTATTGTTTATCAACGACTACAGCACAGCCGATCCTGGCCGCCTGGCGTGCCTTGTCTCCGTGCTCGAGGACCTGAAGAACCGGGGCATTCCCATCGATGGCGTCGGGCATGAGATGCATAACGCCATCAACTACCCGTCGACCGCTGCCATGGTCAATGCCATCAACACTGTCGCCAATTCGGTCCCGGGCATCGTACAGCAGATCACCGAAATGGATGTGAGCGTATACAATGCGGGCGACAACACCTCTAACTATGGCGCGAGCGGCGGCACCGTGCCGGCGTCCGTTCTGGCGGAGCAGGGCTGGCTCTACGCGCAGTACTTTGACGCACTGCGGCAGTTAAAGGGGACGCTCAGTGGCATCACGTTCTGGGGCTTCGCAGACGACGATACATGGCTCGACAGCTTCCCCATTAACCGGCTTGATATGCCGCTTCCCTTCGATACAGGTCTGCAGGCCAAGCCCGCCTACTGGGGAATCGTCGATCCGACGCAGTTGCCGGGCTACGGGCTGTCGTTTCTCATTTCCAGTAAGACCGGCGCGCAGAACGCGCGCGTGTGGACCATCACCGCAAGCAATAACGGCTCGGGCACGGCTTACGCTACTCAAATCAACGGATTCACGCTTACCCAGGCGGCGGGCGCTGCCTGTACGCCGGTGATTACGCCGCCGTCGAGCTACCCGGTCGTGCTGGGTGACATCGCGTCCGGCAACTCCGCCAGCGCGGCGTTTACCATCGACTTCACCGGTTGCGCCATTCTCGCCCGGTTTGCGCTAAAAATGCCCTGGAGCTCGGCCACCTACGATACCGGCACGTTTGCCCAGGGTAATCAGTTTCGGTAGGACTGCGAAGAGGAGAAACACCAATGAAGCGAGCCACTTTAGCTCTACTCGTTGTAGCAGCTTTCGCCGCGTGTGCGCAGGCCTCTACTATACCGACGCTTACCCTCGATCCCGCTAGCGGGGTCGTCGCCGGTGAGCCCGGAACGGTGGTGGGCTGGGGCTTCACGCTTACTTACACCGCATCGTCCGACTGGGTGATCCTGGCTGACTCGTCGTTCACCGGGAGCACGGTTTACGGGAGTTATGTGGACTATCTGAGCCTCGTAAACGCCCCGCTCTACGTCGCCGGTCCCTCGCCGGAAAGCTCTACTATCTCGGAGTCGTGGAACTCTTCGTCGAATCCGCCGCTCGGCCTGGGCGAGTTCGATATAAACTCTACGGCGCTGCCCGGCGCCGATATTCCGGGAACCATACAAGTGGATTACGACGTGTTTTCCGAGGACCCTAACAGCCCGGACTTCGACCCGGGTTCCTTCCTGACCAGCGGCACGGTCTCCGCTTCCGCCCAGGTTGACGTGACGCCGGAGCCCGCGTCTTTATTGATGATGACCACAGCCCTCCTGCTATTCGCCGGCGCGGGCTGGCGCCGCCAAGCCCGGCGATCCTGAGTCCTTCGGTTTCGCCGGCTTTCTGGCGCCGGTGCGCCGTCCCGCCTTTTCCTGCCTCCACGATTATTGACGTGCGCCCGAAGGCGCGGTCGCCGTCGTCACAACCGCTGCGGAGCCGTCCTGTGCCGGCATGGGCGAATGCGCCGCCGGCGGCTCCGATTCCTCATGCCTGCCGCCCGCCCGGAACGAATAGCTGGCCAGCCACACCCAGTTAGCGAATGCTGCATCGCCATGACCGCCGGTGAGATCGTCCGGAACGCTGCGCGTGCGGTCGCGATAGATGGCGCGCGCAATGGTGAACGACAGCACGTTCCCGTGCCTGACGTACTGGATGCCCGGTTCGGCAGAGACCGCGAACCCAGGGCGCCGGAACCCAAGGTCATTGCCGGTCGGGAAGAGATTGCGAGCCGGCACCCCCTCCATCCGCGGTCCGAATGTGACCGAGAGGCCGCGTATCTTAGAGATCGGGTGAGCCACGCCGCCCTCCACAAGATACTGGTCCATGACCGCGTTGTATTGCGTCAAGGTTACCGGATTCGCGGCCGCCCCCGTTCTAAGCACGCCGTTGATATCTTCCAGCATCGCCATATAACTGCCGTTGAAGTAGAACTGGCTGGTTTTCCAGTTCCTGAAAGCCGCCCATTGCAGCGGAATACCCCAACCGCCCTGCCCAGGCTGAATGGAGTAGTCCACGATCGTCGTCACCGGACCTTTCCCGTTCAGCGCGTCGACCGTGTTAGCGACGTTGTCCTCCCCCGTGGGCAGCAATATGCCGAAACCTACCTGAATGTTACCGCGGGGATTCCGCTTCGGATTCCAGATCCAGCCGCTTGCCACGAACGACGCATCTCCGATGCCGGCCGACGTATAGACAATCGGCGAATCGTTCGTGTGACGGCTCGCAGTGAGCAGCGGAACATCAGTCGTCACGCTGAATCGCGACGAGATCTGGTAAGTCGCCGTCAGGTTTTCTAGATTGATTTTGTTTTCGACTTGCGTACCGTCGGCGACGCGATAACTTTGCTCCGTAGGTCCGACAAAATGGATATAGGAGAACTGGTGCCGGTATCCGATGTCGAAGTCCCATTCGTGCGGAGCCAAATACCCGCCTTCGCTCTCCGGCCCGCCCTGTTCGCCGTTCGATCGAGCCACGATGCAGCCCTGCGCATACGCGGACGCGCTTACAAGCAGCGTTGCGGCCAAAGTGAGACCGGTCGAAAGGATTGTGCGTTGCAGATTACCCAGTGAAGCCCCCATGTGGGGATCGTACCGGCCAACCGGAAAGCGAACAATAATTGAAAACAATTAGAGATGGTTAATTAGTGCGGGCGGTGGTGCGGATTTGCGATCGCCAGTCAACCATGTGAGCCGCTCATCTAACTCGGCGCGGCGAATCTCGCCGAGAACCCGCGCTACCACGACTCCGCTTTCGTCGAGAAACGCTGTGTCCGGAACGCCTTCGCCCATGCGAAGCTTGTCGAGCGAGTCCGCGGAGGCGCCGGTCCAGACCGGGAAATCGACATGATAGCGCGCGACAAATGCCGGTATGTCCTTCCTGGTCTTGTTATCGTCGAGCGAGATGGCAATGAATGTAACGCCTTTCGCCGCCCACGTCTTCTCAGCCTCCACGATCATCGGCATCTCCTGGCGGCAGGGGCCGCACCAGGTCGCCCAGAAGTTCAGAACGACTACCTTGCCGCGATAGTCTCGAAGCTGACCTTGCTCCCGGAGAGATCGTGCAGGGTGAGATCGGACGGTTTTTTGTCGGCCGCAATTACTATCGCGGCAGCGGCCAGAATCGACAGGGCGAATCCGATACGGAGCACATAGCTTGTGTACCGCAGGTCGGGGACGGTTGGCAAGTCGCACGTATTCCACTCAATCGTTGGCCTGCTGCCGGGGTCGCGCTGGCCGTGATGCACAGCACAAGTTGCAAAGTCGACCTTCAAGCGAGTGTGCTAATGGGCATACCCTTCCGCGTTTGATCGCGTCATAATGTGTCTCAAGGAGGGTAATTTAATGGCAAGCGGAAGTTCTGCAAGGCCCAAAGTCAGCCCGATCCCCGCTGGCTACCACACCGTCACCCCGTACTTGGCGGTGGCCCACGCGGACGAGGTAATGCAGTTTGTCAAGCACGCTTTCGGCGCCCAGGAGATGTTCTCGCACCGCGCCCCAGATGGCTCCATCATGCACGCCGAAGCCAAAATCGGCGATTCGATCGTGATGGTGGGGCAGGCAGCCGGTGAGACGAAGCCTCGGCCCAGCACCGTCTATCTGTACGTGCCCGATGTGGACGCCACATACCGCGCGGCGCTCAACGCCGGCGGCAAGAGTGTGCGAGAACCGGCCGACCAGTTCTACGGCGATCGCAACGCCGCCGTGGAAGATACTTGCGGCAATCAGTGGTTCCTTGCCACTCACATCGAAGACGTTTCACCCGAAGAATTGCGCCGCCGGGCCGCGGCGCAGAAACCCTGAGGCCGCCCGCCCCGCAAAACCGGCGCGGCGTCCCGCGGCTGCACCGTGGCATAATCCTGGTATGGAAATTGTCTGGCTAGGACATGGCACGTTCCAGTTTCGTCTGCCGTCGGGACAGGTGATCCTCATGGATCCCTGGACTGACGGCAACCCCGCGTACCCCAAGAGCCACCGCATCGAGCGTGTAGACACCATCGCCATCACCCACGGCCACTACGATCACATCCACGACGCCATCCCGCTGGCCGCGCGATTTACACCTGAGGTAGTCGCCATCTACGAGACCTGCGCCTGGCTGGAGCGAAAAGGGGTCAAGAACACGCGCGGCATGAACAAAGGCGGATCTCAGAAGTCCGGCGGTGTCACCTTCACCATGACCCACGCGGTGCATAGCTGCGGCATCCTGGACGAAGGCGAGATCGTTTACGGCGGCGAGGCGGCCGGTTACGTGCTGCGGTTCGCCGATGGCCGCGCCTTGTACTTCGCCGGCGATACTAACGTGTTCAGCGACATGCAGCTCATCGAGCAGCTCTACCATCCGGAGCTGGCGATTCTGCCGATCGGCGATCTGTTCACCATGAGCCCACACGAAGCGGCGCTGGCCTGCCGCCTGCTGCGCTGCGCGAAGGTGATCCCCATGCACTTCGGCACTTTCCCGCCGCTCACCGGCAAGCCGGAGGACTTGGCGAAGCTGCTCGCCGGCAGCGGCATCGCTGTTTGGCCGCTCGATCCCGGCAAGCCGGTTGATTGGTAAGGTGGGGCAGGCTTCAGCCTGCCAACGCCCGTTTGCGGGCCCAGTTTTTTTGCTTCCTCTATTCCGCCTTGGCCGCCCAATGGAGGCCGATTCCGCCCAGCAGAAAACCGCGCGCATTCACCTGGCTGTAGCCGCTGTGCCCCAGCAGCAGCGAAAAATCGCCGATCGAAAGGAACGACCGCAGCGAATCCGGTATGTACGTGTAGACGCGCGGCCGGCCGTGCAGCAAGTATCCCCAGAAGAAGCCTTGTGCGAAGAGGTAAGCCAGAAACAGCCGCCGGAGCACGGCGTTGGCGGGCAGGAAAAAGTCCAGGCTCACCATCACTCCGCCGGGACGGGTGACGCGTTCGATCTCGCGAACCGCCGTCGCCAGGTTCGGAAAGTTGCGCAGGCCGTAGCCGATAAAAACGCAGTCGAAGGCGGCGTCCGCAAAGGGAAGCCGGCAGGCGTCGCCACAAACCGCGCACTCGATTCCGCGCTCTCGCGCCAACCGCAGCATGCCCTCGGTCAGATCCACCGCAATCGAGCGCGCCCCGGGATGCCGCGCCTCGACCAGCAGCGAAAAATCGCCCGTGCCCGAAGCCAGATCCAGCACCAACGGTTGCGGCGGCAACTGCGCCAGCTTCACGCCCGCCCGCTTCCATCCGCGGTCCATGCCGTAGGAAAACGCTCGGGTGATGAAATCGTAGCGCGGCGCGATGGTGCCGAACATATTGCGCATCAACCGCGAATCTTGTTTCTCAGCGGGTAATTGCATGGGCAAATGAATTGTATCAGACCCCACGTTGTGGACGGAATGAGACGGGTTACTTCTTGGGCCGCGCCGGCCGCATTTCGATCCGGCTGATCATGGTGCGCGCGGGCATGCGTAGCACCATCGCCACCGCCTCGGCTACATCCTCCGGCGCGATCATCCAACTGGTGTCGCCGCTCCGGTCCGACGGGCCGCCGGAAAATCCCGTGTCGACGCTCCCGGGCATGATCGTCGCCACCCGAACGTTGTCGTAGCGGTGATCGAGCATCATGGCTTCGCTGAACCCGTTAAGGCCGAACTTGCTGGCGTTGTAGCCCGCGCCGCCGCTGAACGGGTTCTTGCCGGCCAGGCTCGAAATGTTGACGATGAATCCGCCGCCGCGCTTGCGGAACCGCGCCAGCGCCTCGCGCGAACAATAAAACGGGCCGTTGAGGTTGAGCTCGATGTTGGCGCGCCACTGTTCCGGCGTCAGGTCCGCGACTTTGCCGAACACGCCCTTGCCGGCGTTGTTCACCAGTATGTCCAGCCCGCCAAACTCGCGGTCCACGGCCGCAAAGAAACTGCTCACCTGGTCGGGCTGAGTAACGTCGCAAGCCATGCCGATCACAGGGCCCAGCGGACGCAACGCGGCCAGCGCCGTTTCAACCGACTGGTTGCTGCGCCCGCAAATCGCCACCGCCGCGTCTTCGCCCAGCAACCGCTCCGCGATGGCGCGCCCGATGCCCCGCGTGCCGCCCGTAACCACCGCCAGTTTCCCCGAGAGAGATTCCATATGCCAGATTCTACCCCGGCTGCTATGCCCGCGCGGTGCGTAGCGCGGCGACGGATTCCTTGGCCTTTTCGAGCAGCAGGCCGTGCTCGGCACTCGCGCCCACGAAACGCATGCCGCGCCCGGCCCAGGCTTTCGCCATCGCAACGCTCCGCGTCTGGATGCCGGGCACAACGCCGTGGCGCTTGCACTTCTCGATCAGCCCTTCCACCGTCGAAATCAGTAGCGGGTGCTCGAATTCACCCGGAATGCCAAGCGAGATCGAAAGGTCCGCCGGCCCCACCATGATCACATCGAGACCGGGAATTGCCAGCAACTCGTCCGCTTTCTCGACCGCGGTCACACTTTCGAACTGCACCACCGCCAGCGTGTTGCGGTTCTGGTGTTCGATGATTTCCGCGAAGCTGTGCGCTTCGTAGCTTGTCATGGTGGGGTTGACGCCGTAGCCGCGTTTGCCGCGCGGCGGAAAGCGCAGCCAGCTCAGCGCCTCGGCCAGCACCCGCTTGTCTTCCACGCGCGGCAGGATGATGCCCTGTGCCCCCGCATCCAGCAGCCGCGCCACCAGCGAGTACAGCAACTCCGCCACGCGCACGATCGGTGTGATGCCGGACTCGTTCGACGCGCGGATCATGTCCTGCACCGTCTCCAGATCGAAGGCGCCGTGTTCCATATCGATGAACACGTAGTCGAAGCCCGCCGCCGCGAAGGCGCGCGGAATTTCCGCCGACCGGTACACCTGCAAAGCGCAGCCGTAAACGGTTTCACCCCGCGCAAGCTTTTCCCGTGTCTGATTAATCCGCATGCCGCCCGCTCCTTTGTCGGGGCCGCAGGGCCCGAATGTGCGCGGCCAAACGTGCCGCTCTCGCATCCGCCCCCACCATGCTACCGGATTCGCGGGTGTCTTATCAGCCGGCTCAGTGCCAGGCATGCGACGCTACGCGGCCGCAGGAATGGGTTTTGGGCAAGAGCGCGCCAAAAATGCCACTTAAGTCCTTTGTTTCTGGTGAGAATTTGCGCGATTTTGCCCAAATCGAACGTTCGCGTCCCACCGGCAGCGTGGGCAAGGGCTCAGGGCCATGTCAGAAGGTCAGGAGCCCAAATGGCCGGGTATGGCCAGCAGAACGATCAGGTTCCACGCCACCAGGCAGCCGTACCAATAGGTAGCCAGCCGGATCAGGCCGAGCCTCCTCGTATATACGCAGTAAGCCCCCAGGGCAAGGGCGAGAATCTTGGAGGCCGCAATGCCAAACGCGGGGCCAGCGTGCATGAGCAGGCGAACGAACGGGCTGGCCTCGGCCGCTCCCAGCCGCAAGCCAAGCAGTGTGGTGAGCAGATCCAGAAGCTGCAAATAGATAAAAATCTGTGTCAAGGCCATCACAATTGCCTTCTGTTTCTTTATCGGCGGCGACGATCATAATTGTAGCCGCTGGAAAGCCGAAAATTTCGGCGTATTTGTACCGCCTGTACGGGGAGGAACCTTCGTTCTAGTGCAAAAGATTACACTTAGGCCTTTTTAGTCCTGCCGGGAGGCGGTGCCCATGGTGTGGTTACCGGCCCAGAGACACCTTCAACACCTTGGTTTCGCCACTGTGGATTTCGAGCGCCGAACTGCTCTGGGCGCCGTCCTTTTCCACCTGGACCCGGTACGATCCGGGAGGCAGAGGAATCTGCGCCGGCGTGGTCTGCGGCATTCGCTTACCGTTGATGGTGATGGCCGCCCCGGCCGGTGAGCTGACGATCAAGAGGGTGCCCCGTCCGGCATGCAGGATCACCACCGGAAGCTCCACGGGTCCGGGCCCGACGTCCACTTCCCGGTGTTCCACCTGGTACCCCGGTATGGTGATGGCAATGGTGTGGCGGCCGGGCGCAGCCTGGAGCGAGCACGGCGTCGAACAGGCGGCTTCCGCTCTCCCATCGAGGGTCGCGGTGGCGCCGGCAGGACTGCTGATCACGGTGACTTCCTCCGGCTCGGGCGCCACCGCCGGAATGGTCCTCCGCGCCGGTACCGGCGCGGGCGGAGGGACGGTCGCCGTCACAGGCGACTCCGTGGCCGAATCGAGCGGCTTGGCCGGCTCTTGGGCGGGCTTCGTTTCCTCGGCGGCCGCTGGCGAAGGCGCCGGTGACATCGGGCTGGGCTTGCTCTCCGCCGCCGTGGCTGGCGCCGAAGATGGCGGCGCCGGCTCTTGCGGCACGGCCGGCTTCGAATTGGCGGCGGCCGGCGGCCCTTGCGGCGCTGGCACGCGATTGGCGGCCGCGCCTCCGCGCCCGCCCCACGTCAGCCACGAAGGTACGCCGGCCTGCCAGCCGATGAGCGCCAGCAACGCCGCCGCCATCAGAATCGCCGCCAGGAACGGCAGAAATCCAAGCTTGGCATGCTCGCTCCGCAGGTTGGTACCGGTACCGGTGGCGTCTTCGCGCCGCGGGCGGCGGGCGGGCGGCAAGCTGACGGCGGGACGTGGAGACCCCGCCAGGGTGGGCTCATTCAACGTGCCGCCCCGCGCCAGCGGTCTCCAGCCGGGGCTCGACGCGCACGCCTTCTCCAGGCTGCCGATGAACTCCTGGCAGGTGGCGTATCGCTCGCCGGGCTTCTTCGCCAGGCCCTTGCATAGCGTGTCTTCGATCGGGCCGGCCAAGGTGGCGTTCAAAGTGTGCGGTGGCGCCGGTTCCTCCGCCACAATCTTGTAGACCACCGTGGTCAGATGCTCGCCCGTGTACGGCTTGTCACCGGTCATCATTTCGAAGGCGATCACCGCCAGCGAAAACTGATCGGAGCGGCCGTCCACCGGCTGGCCCTGCACCTGTTCGGGCGACATATAGTGCGGGGTGCCCACAATCGAGCCGGTCATGGTGAGCTGCTCGGCAGTGGTGATTTTGGCGATGCCGAAATCGGTGATCTTGGCCGTTCCATCGGCGGCGATCATGATATTGGCCGGCTTGATATCGCGGTGTACGATTCCCTTTTGATGAGCGTAATCGAGCGCGGCTGCGGTTTGCGCCAGGATGCGGAACATCCGTTCCGGGTCCATCGGCCGGGGCGCGGAAAGAAGCTGGTCGAGCGTCGGTCCATCCACGTATTCCATGGCGATGAACGCCAACTCGTCCTGCTGGTCCACATCGTAGATGGTGACGATGCTGGGATGGGAAAGGATGCCGGCGGAACGGGCTTCGCGGAACAGCCGCTCGCGCAGGCGTTCCTGCTCGCCGGAATTGCGGACGTTACCGAGCTGAATGGTTTTAATTGCCACCGGACGTCCGATATTGGGATCGATCGCGTGATAGACCACTCCCATGGCGCCCCGGCCCAGCTCGCGAACGATTTTATACCGTCCTATGCGTTCCATGGATAACTAGCTGTAACTTCCCGCTAGTGATAGGATACGGCTTTGAGCATCGATCCGTCATCCAGCCGTATCGGCGGCGAACCGGACCTGCAGGACCCCAACGTCCCTCGCAGTTCGCCATCGCGCCGCCCGCGTCTCTCCTTGCGGGCACAGGGCGCCGGCACCCTGGTTTTTCCGATGGGCATTCTGTTTCTTGCGCTGTTTTCCGTTTACTGGGCGGAACAGCGGCTGCGGAGCGGGGAAAGGGCGGTGGCGCAGGCCCAGGAGATGCGCACCGAGATCGTCGAACTGCGGAGCGCGCTGAACGACGCCAGCGCCCTGGCCGGCGAGTACGCCGCCACGGCGGAGGGCCTCACCCGCGATGCCTATGGCGTCTCGCGGCAGACGGCTGCCCGGGCCCTGCGGAACATGGCCGCCATCGCGGAGAACCACCCCGCGGGCCGTGCCCAGTTCGGCAAGGTCGAACGGCTTGCCCGGGAGGAACTGGGTCAGATCGACCGGGCGGTAGCCTCCCGCGCGGCGCCGGCCGGCGCCACCACGGAGCTCTCGATCGCCCTCACCCTGCTCAACGATGAAGAGGAGCGGGAACTGGCGCAGGCGGCCTTTGACCTCGACGAGTCGCGCCGCCAGTTGTTCCGGGTGCTGATGATGTGCGGCGTCGCCGGGCCCATCGGGGCTCTGTTTATCGAAATGATCCTGGCCCGGCGGCTGACGCGGCGCGTGCGGCGGGTGGAAGAGAATGCGCGCCGGCTGGCGGCCGGTCAACCGTTGCTGCCGCTGCCTGCCGGGACCGATGAGGTTGCCTCGCTCGGCCGCCAGTTGGAGCACACCGCGGCCCTGCTGCGGGCGCACGAGCGTAACCTGCGGGAAGGCGAGCGGCGCTATCGCGAACTGTTTGACCAGGCCCCCGTTCCCTACATGGAAACCGACACGGACGGCGTGATCTGCCGCTTTAATCAGGCGCTCTGCAACCTGCTGCGGGTGGCGCCGGAGCGCATCCCCGGTGCCCACGCCTGGGACTTTGCGGACCCGGATCAGACGGACGCCTTGCGCACCGCCTTCCTCGCCAAGATCCAGCAGCGCGCCGAAACCGGGCCTTACGAGTGCAACTATCAACTGGATGACGGCTCTCGCATCCACGTCGAGATCCGCGAAAACTTCATCCGCGACAGTTCCGGACAGGTCACCGGCGTCTGCCGCTCGGTGCTCGACGTGACCGAGCGGGAACTGGCGGCGGTTGCGGCGCGCAAGGTGGAGCAGTACGCGCTGGAGCTGCGCAACCGCAATGAGCAGTTGGCGCGCGCCTTTGAAGCCGCCACTTCCGCCACCGTGGCCAAGAGCCAGTTTCTGGCTTCCATGTCGCACGAGCTGCGCACGCCGCTCAACAGCATCATCGGTTTTGCCGAGATGATCGTCGATGGCCGGCTGGGGCCGATTTCCACCGAGCATCGCGATTGTCTCGCCGATATTCTGACCAGCGCGCACCACCTGCTGGAATTGATCAACGACATCCTGGACCTCTCCAAGGTGGAAGCCGGGAAAACCGAATTCCGGCCCGAGCTCTGCCGGATCGATCGGCTGGTGGCCGAAGTCCGCGACGTGCTGCGCCCGCTGGCCGAAAAGAAGAACCTGCAGTTGCGAAGCGAAGTGGTTCCCGGTCTCGAAGCGCTCATCGATCCTTCCCGTTTCAAACAGGTGCTGTACAACTTTCTCTCCAATGCAGTCAAATTCACTGCTGAGAACGGACGTGTCACGGTGCGCATCACGAGCGACTTGGACGAGACGTTCCGCCTCGAAGTGGAGGACACCGGGGTCGGCATCCCGCCCGAGGAAATCAAACAGTTGTGGGAGGAATTTCAACAGCTTACAGGCGGCCGGAAGGACGGCCAAGGCAGCGGCCTGGGGCTCGCGCTGACGCGCCGCATCGTGGAAGCCCAAGGCGGCACTGTGGATGTTCGCAGCGTCCCCGGGGAGGGCAGCGTGTTTATCGCAGTACTGCCATTACGCAGCGTTACCCACGCAACCGTCCCGGTGGCCTAAAAGCGGGTTCCAGCACCGGAATGTGGGGGGATAATACTGTTGGTGCAATGTCCGCAGCCCCCATCCTGATTGTTGACGACACGCCGGTCAACCTCAAGCTGACGCGTATCCTGTTGGCAAGTGAAGGCTATGACGCCGTTACCGCGGGAACCGCCGAAGAGGCGCTGGAATTGCTCAGCAGCTTCCACCCACAGTTGATTTTGACGGACCTGCAATTGCCAGGTATGAATGGCCTCGAGTTGGTGCGGCGCGTCAAGCGGGATCCGGCCCTGCGCGACATTGTCGTCGTCGCTCTGACCGCGTACGCCATGGCCGGCGACGAGCGCAAGGCGCTCGATGCCGGGTGCGACGGATACATTACCAAACCGATCAACACACGAACCCTGGGCGAAAGGCTCCGCGGATACCTCGAGAACAGGTCGGCGGCGCCCGCTCCACCGGTTGACCGCCAGCAGCCGGCTGTTCCGGAATCGGAAATTCTGGATCTGCGGCGGAGGTTTCTCGCCGAGGGGCAAGAGAAGTCGCGGCAGATGCTGATCGCCATGGACGGCAGTTTCAGCGCCGGCGAGGCCGCCAGGGCCGCACACCAATGGATCGGCGCGGCCGGCCTGCTGGGCTACGATGCGATCGCACGCCTGTGCCGCGACGTGGAAGGCGCGTTGCTTGAGAAGCCGCTGGATAACGCCCAGTTGCGCGAGACTCTGGCCAATCTGGTGACCGCGCTTGCGACGCCCGCCGAGACCCTCGACTCGCCGGTCCCCGAGTATGTGGCCCAGACGCTTTCGGGCAAGCGGGTGGCAGTGGTCGGTTTGCCGGCTAATGAGGGGGCGCGGCTGGGCGTGGCGCTGGATCGGGTGGAAGCGGTGCCGACCTTCTTCGATGTCGCGGAGCCGCCCATTCTCAAACGGTTACTCGCTTGCGATCTGGCGGTAATCCACGTGCGCGCGGAGACGGCGACCTCGCCATGGCTCGATCCCGCCAAACCTTACTTGGGGGCCCGGCCGGTAGTCCTGGCCGGCAACCGGGACGACCTGCTGGAGCTCGATCAGAACGTGCAGTCGGTGGCGCGCGAAGTGCTGATGGATGCCTCGTGGCAGACGGATGAAGCTTTGGTCCGCCTGAGCCTGGCTCTGCAGGGCCGCCTGCCGACAGGACCGGTGGAGGAGGGCGACGGCTTCATGGCGTCCGGAGCGCCGGGCCGGCCGCGCGTACTGGTCGCCGGCGGCGAGCCTGCGGTCCGCGAACTGCTCAGGACCACCTTGCAGAATTTCGGCATGGATTGCACGACGGCCGACGACGGCGCTGCGGCGCGGGAAGCGATCCGCACGGCGCGGCCTCACGCAGCCGTGCTCGATGCCGATATGCCTGGCATGGATGGCTACGAAGTGCTCTCCGCCGTCCGCTCCGAGCAAATTCCGGTGCACGTGCTGGTGTTGACGGCGCGGCAAAGGGAAAGCGATTTCATCCGCGGCTTTAACTTGGGTGCGGACGATTACATGACCAAGCCGTTCAGCACCATGGAACTGGTGGCCCGCCTGAATCGCCTGCTCAGCCGATCTGCGATCGGCGCGGAGCCGCTCCAGGCACTGGGGCAGCGAGCCTAAAGGCGCGGTTTCGCGGCAACCCCGGATCTCAGTCTCCGGACACCCGCTCGAGCTCGCGCGCAGCCGGGTTCGATGCCGCCAACGCGCCGACGCTCACATGGATCTGCGGCATGGCGCCCGTTTCGAAGGCGTCGGCCATGCTCTCCAGCTTTTCGCGCAACATCTGCCGCCGCAGTTTGGCCTCGAACTCGCGAAGCTGTTCTTCGATGTGGCCGGCTTTGTTCTTGTTGCGGATCATGTCCTCGCGGTAGCGCTTCAGGAAGTAGCCGATCGTTTCCACGCGAATCCTGATCGACCCGGTGGGCTTGTTTTCGTCGATGTCCTTGAAGCAGAAATACGGCGTGCCCGAATGCTCGACGATCTCCTCCACCACGGTGTAAATGGGTGCGTCGTGGCCGCACTTGAAGCTGGATAGCTCAAGCGCCACCAGGTTCGGATGACGGGCCACGTATTTCGCCGCCCACACTTTGCGGCTGGTGTTTTCGCTGTAGGAATTCTTCCAGACGTCGGTGATGGCCATGGGGTGCGGGATCTCGCCGGCCAGCACGTCATCGCCGAAGAGGCGCCAGATGATGTCGTCATCGATCGGCAGGCAATCCTCGGTGAACACCGGGTAGCCGAGCTTTTGGAACTCCTCGAGGATTTCGTGATTGATGCCGGGGTCGTTGTGATACGGCCGGCCCAGCACCACCACGCCGAGCTTATCTTCGCGTTCCAGATCTTCCAGCACCTCGCGCGCGGCGCCACGCATGGTGACATTGTTGAACAGGTCGAGCGCGCGGTAGCCTTCTTCGATGGCGCGATGATTTTCTTCCGGCGACAGGCCGAAAATGTCGCGGAACTGCTCGTACATCTGGCGCTCGAAAATATCCGGCTTCGAGATGTTGACGAACGTGTCCAGATACGTCACGCCCTTCTCGGCGAACAGGTCGCCCTCCTTGGTAAACGCCGCCTTCACCGCTTCCGGCGTCGCCGCCACCGTTGGGCATGAGCGGCTGGCCTGCACCGAATGCAGATCGCTGGTCAGGCAATCGATCATCGGGAAGAAGATGATGTCGAGCGGCTTCTTGGCGTGCACGCGGTAGAGCAGGTTGTGGACGTGCGGAATGCCCAGCTTGGAGGGGAAGCACGGGTCGATGGCGCCGCGCTTGGCGCCCTCTTTATACAGCTCCTCGCTGGTAAAGTCGGAGTAGACGATGTTCTCCGCCTTGATGCCGAGCGACGCGAAATAGCCGGTGAACACGGGCGTCTGCGAGTACATGTTGAGCACGCGCGGCATGCCGATGCGCAGCTCGCCGCGCTTCTTCATCAGCGCGGCCCGCTTCTTTTGCGCGGCGGTGAGCTGCAGCTTGGGCGGCGCATCGGCCACCAGCGGCGGATCGGGCACGCGGAAGACTGCCTTGGCGGCCATTTCCACGAAGTTCGGATTGGCCTTCTTCACCTTGTCGAGGTCGCCCTTGATATGGCGCATTTCCTCGATGTTCTCCACCGTGCCTTTTTCGCAGGTGGCGATGATCAGCCGCTGCGCCCCGGCTTCCAGCGGAACCTTGGTCTTCACCGGCGGCTTGATCTCCAGGTTCACGATCGAAGTCTTGACGTCGATGAACGTGCGCAGGCACTTGTTCTTGCAGAAGTAACAGCGCGTGCTCTCGTTGCGCGTGGTCTTGTACTGGATGCCGCGCGCAGCCTCCAGGCCGATGAAGGTGGACTTGCGGCCGTTGTCGAACAGCCGTCCGGCTTCAAGCGCGGCCCCGATGGCGCCGGCTTCGCCGCAATGTTCGTGGACGATCACGTCCGCCTGTACGTCCTTGCCCTTGAAGCGCGACTCGATGAAGTCCACCTGCGCCTTCACCGCCGCCAGGTTATACTGCGTGCCGCCCTGCAACAGGAAGCGGCGGCCGATGGCGGAGAGATTCGGAATCTGCGAAACGTAGAGCCAGATATTCTTAGGCAGCACGTTGCACAGGCCGGCCATGATCTCTTCCGGTTTCCATCCCTGGCGCTGAAAATCGACGATGTCGGACTGCATAAACACGGCGCAGCCATAACCGAACGACGGGAATCCCTTGGCCCCGAATGCCGTGTCCGCGTATTCCTCCACCGGCACGTTGAAGCCCTGCGCGGTGGATTGCAGAAAGTAGCCATTGCCGGCCGAACACTGCGTATTGAGCTTGAAGTCCTTTACACGGCCGTGCTTGAGGATGATGATTTTGATGTCCTGGCCGCCCACGTCGCAGATCACGTCCACGTTGTCGTAGAAATGCAGGCCGGCTTCGGTGTGTGCCACCGTCTCGACCAGCGCCGCATCCGCGCCCACTACATCTTTGAGGATGTCCTTGGCGTAACCGGTGGTGCCGACGCCCAGGATCTTCAAATCGGCACCCTGGTCGAGAATCTGCCGATTGAGTTTCTCGAGCACTTCGATGGTGTCTTCGATCGGGTTGCCCTTGGAAAGCTGGTAGGTCTTGGCCAGGATGCGGCGCTTGTGGTCCTTGGAGATCAGCACGGCCTTGGTGGACGTGGAACCGCCATCGAGGCCGACGAAGCCTTCCACCACTTCGCCCGGCTGGAATGTGGTCGGCACGAACTTCTTGTGCCGGTACTTGTTCTTGAATGCGCCCAGCTCGGCGTCATCCTTAGCCAGGCCGCCGGTGCCGCCCCGCTTGGATTTCTCCTCGTCGCGGCCTATATCGACATACCACGCCAGCTTGTCCCATCCGAGGTACCGGCCGACTTCGTCGTCTTCCGACTTGCCGAACTCCACCGAACCAATGGCGGCGAAGTACTGCGCGTTGTCCGGCGTTTTCACCAGATCTTCCGGCGGCACGCCTTCCGGCAGCGGCGTTCCCCGCTCTTCCCAGATCTTCGGAATGTTGTGTTTCCAGCAGTCGCGCATGCCCTGGATGTAGCAGTTCGGGCCGCCCAGCAGCAGCACCACCGGCTGCAGCGTGTTGCCGCGCGTCAGCACGGAAAGATTCTGCATCACGATGGCTTCGAACAGCGACGCCATCAGCTCATTGGGCGGCACGCCCATCTTCTGCAAGCCGTTGATATCGGTCTCGGCGAACACGCCGCACTTGCCGGCCACGGGATGCAGCTTTATGCCCTGGTACCCCATCTGGCAGAGCTGCTCGGAGGGAATGCGCAGCTTGGCGTTGATTTTGTCGATGACCGCGCCGGTGCCGCCGGCGCACTTGTCGTTCATCGACGGAATTTTTTTCTTGCGGCCGGTCTCGGGGTCCTTTTTGAAGATGATGATCTTGGCGTCCTGCCCGCCCAGCTCGATCACCGAGCCGCACTCGGGATAGAGGCGTTCGACGGCGAGCGAAACCGCGTTGACTTCCTGCACGAACTTGGCACCCAGATGGCCGCCCAGGCCGTTGCCGCCGGAGCCGGTGACGAACATGCGAGCGTTCTCAGCGCGAAAGCCTTCGACTTCCGCGTCGAACCGCCGGCAGAATTCGAGCACCTTTTCCGGCTGCTTGGTATCGTGCCGCTGGTAGTCCTGCCACAGAATCTGGTCGGTGGCGGCATCGACCACCACCGCTTTCACCGTGGTCGAACCAACGTCCATGCCGATGAGGAAGTGTTTTTCCATTTGACCCATTCCGTCACTGCCGCACCAACCGGCGATCAGTGCATCTGCTGCGCGATGTGATGGACGAAGTTGGCGGCTTGGCCGACCACGCCCTTGGTATGCGGCACGTGATACGTCGGCCGCCTGGTTTCCGGATGCTGGTCTACCCATGCGCGGCAGGCGTCCAATGTCAAGCCAGTCCGCTCCAGCGCCTCGGCGAATTCCTTCTTCGCTTTGTTCTTGGCTTCGCCCAGCGCCATCTGCACCCGGCTGTGAGCGTTGATCTCGCCTTCGCCCGAGGTTTCGACGGGCAGATAGATCATGTCCTTGTAGGTGGAGACCACGGCCGACTGCGCGCCATCGGATTGCGTCGATGGCATGCAGCCGAAGGGCTTCAAGGAGAGCACCATGTGGGCCAGGTCCTTGTTCGAGTAATAAATGTTCTTGGCGACTTCCAGGTGGCCTTCGCCGCCGCCGGCGCGCGAATTGTAAAACGGATGACCGATGCGCTGCAGCTCATATTGATCGGCCAGATGGTGCGCAATGCTGCCCAGCGCCTCCACAATTTTGTGATACTCGTTTTTGAAAATGGCCTCCGCCAGCTTCAGCTTGGCCACTTTCTGGCGGAAGCCGATCTCGATTTTGGCGCGCGTTCCCAGCCGCCACAGCGGGGGCATGATGGCACCTTCCTCCAGCCCCTTCAGGTCTTTGTATTTCTGGATCACCTGGTGGATCATGTACATGATCCAGGTGCCGATCGGCTCCACCAGCACCTGCGCGCCCTCGCGCTGCAGGAAGCGGAACATGTTGAAGTTGCCGTCGCCTTCCGTGGTCTGCGCCCAGAATTCGCCGGTGATTTTGACGATCGGCTTGACGCGCAGGCGATCGACTTCGATGGCGTCGAACCGGTCGCGGCAATGCTTAAGGGCGGGCATGTAGTCATCGCCCTTGATCTGGTTCGCGAACTTGCCGAGATACTGCGCGGTATCGGAGAAGCCGCCCAGGTAGCGGGACAGGTTCCCGTTGAGCCGCCAGGGACGCTTGGTCTTGAAGACCTCGTGCAGGTACTCCATGCTCTCGTCGAGCACCTTGTCGGTTTCGCCGGCCTCCATTTCGTACGGGCGGATCGCGTAGGCGACTTCGTTCATCACGTCGCCGCAGTTCAGCGCATTGAGGATGCCCAGGAAGAAGTCGAGGTTCATCTCCAGGCCCGCTTCGGCGTCGGATTGGCTCAAACCGCCGGACTGCTGGAACAGCAGCACGCGGAAACCATCGAAGCCGGCGTTGCGCAACGCCAGCCGGTATTCGGCTTCATACATGCCGAAGCGGCACGGGCCGCAGGCGCCGGCGGTGAAGAACACGTGCTTATCGATGATCTCCTGCTTGCTCATGCCCTGCTCTTCCAGAGTCTGCAGGTACTGGACGAGGTTACCCACCGTGAAGTAAGTGGGATTGCACTGGCCGTTGTTGCCGTACTCCTTGCCAAGCTGGAATGCACGCACGTTGGGCGTGGGCACGGGCCGTGCCTGGTAGCCGAGCCCCTCCAGCGCGCCATGCACCAGCTTCTCGTGTTTCCAGGTGAGCCCGCCAAACAGCAGCGTGGTGAAGGCGCGCTCGTTCTTGGTGAAAGGACGCTCCACCGGCCGCTTGAAGTGATGGACGTCCGGCTTGGACACGCCGGCTTCACGCTCCAGGCGCGCGCGCTCTTCGGCCAGCCGCTGCTGGATTACGTCCTCAATGGAGCCGATCTGCACCAGGTTGGCAGACGGCGATGCCTTTGGTTCGACAGTCTGAGTGCTCATAAGTCATCCCAAATTCCCAGATTGAGGTCATCTTGCCCCATAAGCGATTGAAAAGGAACAGGCATCCATTGAACGGCGAGTTTCGAATCGGAATGGGAGAATTGAAGGGCTGAGCGGAACCCTGCGGACTGACCCCGCGGGCGGCTGCAACTCACTGGAATACAGTGATTTGTAACGGATCGGACATGCGCGCGCGCAGTAGAGCGGCGCGGTTATGCGGGCCCTTACTCAATCGAAACTTTGATGGAAATCCGCGGCCCGACGGGTTTCACGCGCACAATGAGCTCGCCGGAGGCAGCGTGCTCGCCGGCGTGCACGGTGAGCGCCACTTTGCTTCCCGCGGGCACCCAGGCGCCTTGCAACTTCGATTCTACGCCGGGAACCTGTTGCGCGATTTCCAGTCCGATCAATCCCGGCGTGCCGTTGGAAATGATCACTTGATCGCTGGCTCCAGGCTTGAGACTGAGGGCGTTCTTGTCCACTTTGATCAAGCTGAAGAATTGCCCGACCGTGGCGGGAATCATCGGCGGCGGCGGCGCGTTGGGGTCTGTCGGCTTGGAGGTGTCGCCCGGCCGCGGCGCCAGCGTCATCTTTCCGAACGGCGTCATCAGCAGCGCGTCTTTGTCCATGTACCACATCCACTGCCCGTTCTCGATCTTCCAATTGAACGGTGTCAGCAGCTTGACGGTGTGGGTCTGGAATCCCGGAGCGGGCAGATACTGCTCGCAAATCACCATCGCCGTGGCCTTGGTGAAATCCTGGTTGTACTTGATCGATTGAATCTGGTAGCTCACATAGCGGGGCTTGCCGGAGTTGTAAAAATAATCTTTCGTGTCTTCCGCCACCATTTCCTCAGCCTGGCGGAACTTGCCCTCTTTGTGCAGTTCGCAGAATTGGTTGATGCGCGCGCGCAGCGCCTTGTCGACATCCGGCGGCGGTTCGGGCCCGTTCTGAGCGGCGGTTTGCGCCCATAACGCAGCAGTGGCAAGGACGAGGAGAGAGATTCGCAGCATCTTCACTTATTGTAAGGCGTAGCGGCTTGTAAGGCATAGCTGCGTGGAAAACGAGGCCGGACGCCTCTACCCCAGCAGCGCCTTGACGATGATCCAGGATTTCTCGAACGAGGACAGCCGCACCCGCTTGCGGAAGACATCGTAGTTGCCGGCCTCGATGCGGTCGAGCAGGCGGGAATAAATGGTGATCAGCGCCCACAGCGAAGGCCTGCTGCGCGGATGGACGAGGTCGAGCAGCGGCTGCGATTCCCGGTAGTAAGCGTGAGCGCGGTCCGCCTCAAACTGCATCAGCCGCAGGAATTCAGGACTCCGATTGCCGCTCGCCAGATCTTCTTCGGTAACGCCGAAGCGCGCCAGGTCCTCTTGCGGCAGGTAGATGCGGCCGCGGGCGGAATCTTCACGAATGTCGCGCAGAATATTGGTGAGCTGAAAGGCGATTCCGCATTTTTCCGCCAGCGGCGGCGCGCTTGGCGTGTCAAAACCGAAAATGTAAATCACTGTGAGGCCCACCACCGAAGCCACCTGGTAGCAATAGCGGTAGAGCTCGTCGAAAGTCTGGAAGCGCCGCGGTTCCAGATCGGAGACCACGCCGTCGATCATTTCGCAAAGATACTCGTGCGGGATGCCGAAGCGGCGCACGGTGTGATGAAAGGCGGGCCAGAGCGGATGTCCGCTGAGGCGGCCGTCCAGCGCGTCTTCCATCTCAGCGCGCCAGCGGTCCAACGCGGCGCGGTTGGCGCCGGGCTCGTCGCTCAAATCGTCGCAGGTGCGCATGAATGCGTAAATGGCGCACATGGCTTTGCGCTGCTGCGCGGAAAGCAGGAGGAACGAGTAGTAGAAATTCTTGGCGCGGCTGCGCGCCACGTGGCGGCAATAGTCGTAGGACTGCTCGATGGCGTTCATCACGCAGCCCGCGGCCGGGCCAGGCGCGCCAGCGAACCCAGCAGCAGGCGCGCGCGGTCGAGCTTCGAGATGGCCGGCCGCGCCCGCAGCACGTCGTAATCCTGCCGCTCGATTTTGTCGAGCACGCGCAGGCCGCCGCGGCTGAACAGGTCGAGATCGAGCGCCAGCCTGCGATCCACCATCCCCGCCAGCGGCAGGCCCTCGACGAAGAGCTCGCGCGCCTTAGCCACAATCTCGCGCATCGCCTCGCGAAAACCGGGGGTGAAGCGGTGCGCGAACAGATCCTCAATCGGGTAGCGGTGCCGCTCCAGAACGTCCAGCGGTATATAGACGCGGTCTTTGAGCAGATCCACGGTCACGTCCTGCCAGAAATTGGCGAGCTGCAGAGCCGTGCAGGTCGAGTCGGCCAGGCGCTGGCGCGGCGCGTCGGAGTAACCGCAGAGGTACAGCACCAGCCGGCCTACGGGATTCGCCGAGCACCGGCAGTAGCCGAACAGCTCGTCCCAACCGGCATAACGCGTCACCGTCTGGTCCTGCACGAACGCCTGAATCAGGTCGTCGAACGGCTGGCGCGGAATCCGGTAGCGGCGGACGGTCTCATCGAGCGCCACGAAGACCGGGTGCGTAGCGCGGCCCTGGTACATCCCATCCAGCTCCCCGCCCCACCACGCGAGCAGCCGCAAGCTTTCCGCGCGGTCGCCGATTTCGTCGCCCAGATCGTCCGCCCAACGGCAATAGGCGTAGACGTTATAGAAATCCTGGTGGAGACGCTTGGGCAGCAGAAAACTCACCACGTGGAAGTTCTCGTAATGGCGTGTGGCCAGCCAGCGCGTGTAGGCGCGCGCGTCCTGCTGGGACCAGGCGCGACCGAGCGCTTCGGGAGCGTGTACGAACTGGGCCGGCGGCAGAAACGCGGGTCTCCCTGCGCGCGCCATTTTAGGGCAGAATCGCCGTCTTCAGGTGGCCGTTGTGGCTCATCAGGTGGCGCATCACTTCCAGCAGGTTGGCCAGCGGCTCCTCGCGGTTGACGAAGAACGAGGCCCGAATGTGGCCCGCCGAAACCAGATCCAGGGCTTTGCGGACGTGGCCCGGGGTGTGATGGAAACTGGCCTTGCAGGTAATCTCGGAATAATGCAGCAGGGCCGTATCGAGATTGACCGTAGTGTCGTTGGGGCAGCCGCCGAAGAAGTTCACTATGCCGCCGCGGCGAACCATGCCGACGGCCCACTGCCAGGTGCTCGGCTTGCCCACCGCTTCGATGGCGATATCCGCGCCGCGCCCGCCGGTGAGATTGCGGACAGTCTTCACCGGATCGGCGCCGTCCTCGGCCACCACCAGATCGTCGGCGCCCAACGCGGCTGCGCGGTCAAGCTGCTTCTGGCGCCGGCCGACCGCCATCACGCGGCAGCCGTATAGCTTCGCCAGCTTGACAAACATCAACCCGATCGGCCCGAGCCCGATGATGACCACCGAGTTCCCGTGATGCGGCCCGGTTTCTTCCCAGCCGCGAACCACGCAGGCCAGAGGCTCAATCAGCGCGGCGTCCTGGTAGCCGACGTGGGGCGGAATCAGGTAGGTGTTGCCCTCCACGATGCGCGCCGGAATGCGGATGTATTCGGCGTACGCCCCGTTATTGAACAGTAAGTCCTCGCAGAGGTTTTCCAGGCCTCGCTGACAAAAAAAACAATGGTTGCATGGCGCGGAATTGGCGGCCACCACGCGCTGGCCGATCTTGAATTTCGTCACATCCTCGCCAGTTGCGACTACGTCGCCGGCCAGTTCGTGCCCAAACACCGCAGGGGGAACGATCATTCGAGCGTGATAGCCCCGCCGGAATACCTTCACATCTGTGCCGCACGTCAGGGCCACTTTTACTCGAACGAGGATGTCTCTGCTTTGAATGCTGGGAACGGCCACCGGCTCCACCTGCAAGTGCTCCTTGCCGTAAAGCACGGCAGCCATCATGTGGTTATTCACTATGACCACCTCTGTGGCTGAACGATTATTTTCAACGATTTAGATCCCGGATGCAATGCCAAATCGAATCCTGAACGAATTTTAACCAGGGGTAGACAGTGGGAAATCAATTCCTCCACGGGCAATTCACCGCCAAAAACAAGCCGGGCGGATTCTTTCTGCAAATCTACCGATGCGCTATAACACCCGAAAATAGTCCGCTCTCCTACACAGATGTCCGCGCCGGAGGCTTCGATGCGTTCGGTCGAAGAAGTTTGCGCGAAAAGAAGAATACGTGCGCCCGGCCGGGAGCAAGCCATGGCCTGCTCGACGATTCCTGGAGCGGAAACGGCAACCACCACGAAATCCGCGCCACGTCCCTCAGTGAGGCGTTTGACTTCGGAGGCCACGTCCACGGTGCGCGCATTCCAGGTCGGCTCCGCGCCGCAGCGGGCGGCGAGGGCGAGCCGCTCGGCAATGGTATCGGTGGCGGCCACGCGCGCCCCGGTGCGCCGCACCAGCATGGTGAACATGAGGCCGATGGGGCCCTGGCCCAGCACCACCCCGAACTCATCCGGCTGCGGATCGGCTTGCACCACCGCCTTAAGGCAAGTGTTCAGCGGCTCGACCAGCGTGGCGCGTTCAAAAGAAATGCCGTCCGGTATCTTCTCCACGCCGCGCTCCACGATCCAATCCATCACGCGGACGTACTGCGCAAAACCACCGCCGGCGGGCTCAAATCCAGCCGTGATGCCCACTTTCTTATAGACGGGGCATTGGGCGTAAACCTTGCGGCGGCAGTAAAAACATTTCATGCAGGGGATGTGGTGAAAGGCTACCACGCGGTCGCCGGGGCGAAATCTCTTCACGGCGGAGCCTGCGGCGGCTACCACGCCGGCAGTTTCGTGACCGTAAATGCGCGGCGGCGCCAACAGGTTGTGCTCGATCTTCTTCAGATCGGTATGGCAGATGCCGCAAGCTTCCACCCGGATGAGGATCTCGCCAGGCTGGATTTCGGGTGTAGGAATCTCTTCGATCTCCACCAGACTCTGGCCGCGGTACACGGCGGCGTGCATGGTTGCGGGTATGGCGTTCGTTTCAGAACCGGCAATCTGCAAAAAAATCCCCCAGCGCTCGCGCAGCCCGAGCGGAACGATGCCGCAGCCGAAGTAACTCCGGCAGCCGGACCAGCGGACGACCCGAAATAGAACCTAAGATTCCTATTGTATCGAAATGTCCGTCCGGACGCAGCGCCGCATTTAGGTCATTCGCCAAATCTTCGCCTGCCAGGTCGGTGACAGCCTTGATGCAAAAGAACCGAAGACCCAAAGTGGCCGCGCGCCCGGCCACCGCGGCGGCTTCCATATCCACGGCAGCGGCTCCCGCTTGGCGAAGGCTGCGCTTTTCCGCCGCGGACTGGGCCACATGATCGATGGTCAGCACCACCCCACGGTGATATGGCAGCGAGGCGTCCGGCGCCAAAGCGTTGAGACGACCGTTTGTGCCCATCACTTCGGTAGCGACGACCACTGAAGCCACCCCGAGTTTCTCTTCCAGCGCGCCGCAAAAGCCGGTGCAAACGACCGCATCGGGCAGAAAAGCCGCCGCCGCGCTGTCCACCGCGGCCGCAGCCCTGGCGGGGCCGGCGCCATTGGCCACCAGTAGCAGATCATACTCGCCCAGCACCGCCGAGCGGGCCCAATCGGTGCCAGCCTGCGCCCCGTGAGCGTGATCAGCGTGAGCCAGGATGCCGCGAACTTCCCTCGCTTCGGCGGCCACCACCAGCAGTTTCATGATTGGCTCCGGGTGCGTGTGAACCATTCCACCGCGTGGGCGAGCGCCTGCGCGGCTGGCCCCGGATGGTAACCCAGTTCCCGCTCGGCCTTGGCGTGCGTCACCCACATTTTCTTTTGGGCCAGGCGCACCGCTTCCAGGGAGACGCGCGGGGGCGACCCGGAGAGCTTGGCCCAAGCCGTGCCTGACGCGCCGGCACACCATGCCACAAAATACGGTAGACGTATGCGCGGCGGATTGCGGTGAGCGATAACCGCTAACTTGCGCAGAATTTCGGCCAGCGTGAGGTTTTCCGAACCGAGAATGTAACGTTCGCCGGACCGGCCCCGCTGGCAGGCCAGCCAGTGGCCTTCGCCGGCGTCGCGCGCGTCCACCACGTTGAGGCCGGTATCGATGTAGGCCGGCATGGCGCCGTTCAGGAAATCGAGCACGATCCGGCCGGTTGGGGTGGGTTTGAAATCGTGGTCGCCCATGGGCGCGGTGGGGTTTACGATGACGATGTCCATGCCGGCGCGGGCGAATTCCAGCGCCACTTGCTCGGCGAGGAACTTGGAGCGCTTGTAATCGCCGGTCATGTCCGCCAGCGACACCGGCGTGGTTTCGTCTCCCAGGCCGCTGGGCGGGATGCCGATGGCGCCGACGGTGCTGGTGTAGACGACTCGCTCGACACCGGCCGCGCGCGCCGCCTGGAGCAGGTTGCGCGTGCCTTCGACGTTGTTGTCATACAGTTCGCGCGAATTCCGGCTCCACAGCCGGTAGTCTCCGGCCACGTGGAAGACGATGCCGCAGCCGGAGGCCGCGCGCTCGAGCGATGCCGCGTCGCGCAGATCGCCGCTGACGCTTTCCACCGGCAATTCTTCGACATGGCTGCCCGGCCGCACCAGCGCGCGAACCGCGCAGCCGTGCTCGATCGCCACGCGCGCCACGTGCCAGCCCAGGAACCCGGAAGCGCCAGTAACCAGGACGGGCTTCATGGCAGCATGTGGCGCGGGCTGTCAAGCCTGCCGTGTCGAGATTCGTCTCGACATTTCTTGATGCGCGCGAGACGCAGCCGAAGTTTGAAAACGTCGCCACGAATGGCGACGCTGCAGGCAAGACTGCCCGCGCCACGCTCCGCAGCCGGCTGGCTTTGAGAACACCGGGCTAGCGCAGCATCCATGCCAGCATCTTGAGATTGTCGGCCACACCGGCGCTGATGCCGTAGGCGACCGAAGGCTCGAAGCCGCAATGCATCATGCAGTGCTCGCAGCGCGGGTCGTTGCCGGGACCGTAGCTTTCCCACGGCGTCCGCGTCATCAGCTCCTCGAACGTCTTGTACTGCCCGTCGGTGATCAGGTAGCACGGACCTTTCCAGCCCTTGATGTTGTAAGTGGGATTGCCCCAGGCGGTGCACGGCAGCTCGCGGCGACCTTGTAGAAATTCCATGTACAGCGGGGTCTGGCGGACCGGGTATTTGGCGGCGATGCGGTCGAAATCGCGGAACTTTTCGCGAATGTCCTCGCGCGTCAGGAAAATCTCGCGGTCGTCGACGGCGGAGTACCCATAAGCGGGCGCGATCTGGTGCCCGTCCACGTTGAACTGCCGCAAGTACTCGAACAGTTCCTCGATTTCCCGCATGTCGGTCTCGTTGTAGACCGTGGTATTGGTGCAGACCTGAAAGCCGGCTGCCTTGGCAATCCGGATGCCCTCGATGGCCGCATCGAAAACGCCTTCGCGCTCCACCGCGATGTCGTGGTTCTTTCGCATGCCATCCAGGTGGACGTTGAAGTAGAGTCGCTTGTCCGGCGTAAATTCGCCGATCCGCTTCTTGATGAACATGCCGTTGGTGCAGAGGTAAATGTGGCGGTTGCGCTCCAGGATGCCCGCCGTCAGCTCGCCGATCTGCGGATACATCATCGGCTCGCCGCCGCAGATGGAAACCACCGGCGCGCCGCACTCATCCACCGCCGCCAGGCACTCTTCGAGCGGCACCCGCTCGGTGATGGTGGATTCGTACTCGCGGATGCGCCCGCAGCCGGTGCAGGTGAGGTTGCAGGCATGAAGCGGCTCCAGCATCAGCACGATGGGGAAGCGCTTGCCGATCATGGGATGCGGCTGGCGCTTCTCGCCGGCCTTGGGCGGCAGGATGCGAAACGGGTTGGCCGAGCCGTTTTCGCGGACGGCGTTCTTCTGCCACTCCGGCCGGGGCCGCATCTTGTTTCGGAGAATGTATCCGGCCAGGCCGGCGGTCATCGAGAGTGGAAATTTCATAACCTGTCTTTCGAGTTGGCTCGGGTCTTCACGAACGAAGACAGCGCGAGTAGCGGGAAGTAGTCCTTGTACAAGTGATAATTCAAGTAGAACACCTTGGGGAAGCCGGTGCCAGTAGCCAGCTCTTCCTCCCAGCTTCCATCGGCGCGCTGAGTTTCGACCAGATACTCGATGCCGTGGCGCACGCTGAGGCTGGAATCGTCGCCGCCGGCGATGAGGCCGAGGATGGCCCAGGCGGTTTGCGAAGGCGTGCTGCGCGCGGCGGTGAAGGCGCCGTTGTCGTAGCTGGCGCAGCTCTCGCCCCAGCCGCCATCGGCGTTCTGAATGGAGCGCAGCCATTCGCCGGCGCGGAGGACGTGAGCTTCGCGGTCGCTTTCACCGCACGCGGCCAGGCCGCGCAGCGCGAAACAGGTGCCGTAAATGTATGCCACTCCCCACCGGCCATACCAGCTTCCATCGGCTTCCTGGTGGCGGACCAGCCATTCCACAGCGCGGCGCACGGCGCGGTGGTCGCGCCCCAGTCCGTGAGCGGCCAGGGCTTCCAGCACCCGGCCGGTGATATCGGCGCAGGTGGGGTCGAGCATGGCATTGTGATCGGCCACCGGCACCTGGCTCAGGAATTCCCAATTATTGTCGGCGTCAAAGGCGGCCCAGCCGCCATCGCGCGACTGCATCGCCAAGAGCCAGTCCAGCGCGCGCCGCTCGGCTGCCTGCTGCGCGGCCGCGTCCGAACCACGCGTCTGGCTGAGGGCCAGCATCACCATAGCGGTGTCGTCGATATCCGGGTAGAACTCGTTGGCGTATTCGAAGGCCCAGCCGGAGGGCTCGGTGCCGGGGCGCTTCAGGCTCCAGTCTCCCTGGCGCCGCACCTCGCGCTGGATCAGCCAGTCCACGGCCCGCGCCGCGGCGCGATCCCCAAGACCGCTCTGCGCCACCGCATAGGCGCTGATGGCGGTGTCCCACACCGGCGAAAAGCACGGCTGGAAAAAGAAACGCTCGCCATCGTCCACCATCAGGCTGTTGAACTGCCGCAAGGCTTCCGCGCGCAGCGGATGGTCCGGCGCGTAGCCGAGCACATCGAGCGCCATCACCGAATACATCATGGGCGGGTAGATGGCGCCGAAGCCGTCGGAGTGGTCGAGGCGCTCGATCATCCATTCCGCGGCGCGCGCCACGGCTTTGCGGCGCATCGCTTTCAGGCCGCTCCGCTCCCACCACTTCAGAAAACCATCGGCGGCGACAAACACGTTGTGCCAGGAGAGCCACGACGGGTCGCGCTGCAACGCCGGGCTGACGCCGGGCAGCCAGAGCTCGTCAAGCTGAAATCCGGCAGGCGCGGGGCGCCGCGGGTTGGCGGCGTGCACGATGGAAAGCGAAACCACGATGGCGCGCGTCCAGGCCGACATCTGGTAGAGCAGGTGGAACGGCAGCAGCACCAGCTCCGGAGGGATGCTCGGGCAGTGCCGCCGCGGATAAAGGTTGAACAAGCCGAGGTTGATCTTGACGTAGCTGTTGGCCGCCTGAATGCCACCCAATTCCAGAATGCGCCGGCGCAGCCGCGCCATGCGCGGATCGTCGACGGCCACGCCGGCCAGCTTCAGCGCGACATAGGCCTTCACCGACGCGCTGACTTCGCTCGGCCCCACGGCGTAAATATTGAAGCCGCCATCGTCGAGCTGGCGTTCGAAGATGGATCGAACCGCCTTATCGATCAGCCGGCGCGTGGGCGGATCCCAACGGCCCCCGGAGGGAGGATAGAGCCAGAGCTGGAACAAAATGTAATCGGATTCGAGCGTGGTATCGGCGGTCAGCTCGGCGCACCAATGGCCGTCGCGAGCCTGCAAGTCCACCAGGTTGGCGCAGGCGCGGCGAATCGCCACCTCGGCGCCGGTCTCGATCGACTTGGGCGTTGCAAGCTGTGTGTTCATCGAATACTGACCATCAGCTCGGAGGGCAGCGAGAAGCGCACGTCCTCATCCACCATCTCGATTTCTTCCACCTGGTGGAACCCGTCATTGCGCAGAAAAGCGATCAGTTCCTCCACCAGGTGCTCGGGCGCGGAGGCGCCGGCGGTGACGCCCACGTTGGTGACCGCCTCCAGCCATGCGCGATCCACATCGCCGCGATCGTTCACCAGGTAGGAGCGGACGCCGAAATTCGTGCCCACCTCCACCAGGCGCTTGGAATTCGAGCTGTTCTCGGAGCCGACCACCAACAGCAGGTCCACCACCTCGGCAATCGCCTTCACCGCCATCTGGCGGTTTTGCGTGGCATAGCAGATGTCCTGCGCGGGCGGTCCCTGGCTCAGCGGAAAACGCTGCTTGAGGCGCTCGATGATGTCACGCGTTTCATCCAGGCTGAGGGTTGTCTGCGTCAGATAGCGGACGCGCCCGGGGTCAGGCAGCTCGAGGCGGTCGACATCCTCGACGGTCTCCACCAGGTAGCTGGCCTGCGGCACCTCGCCCAGCGTGCCGATCACTTCGTCGTGATCCTTGTGGCCGATGAGGACGATGCTGTAACCGTCGCGCGCGAACCGCGCCGCTTCCAGGTGAACCTTGGTCACCAGCGGGCAGGTGGCGTCGATCACGTCCAGGCGCCGCTCCTTGGCCTCTTTGCGCACCGAAGGAGCGACGCCGTGCGCGCTGAAAATGGCGCGCGCGCCGGGGGGCACTTCATCCAACTCCTCGACAAAAATCGCTCCCGCCCGGCGCAGTTCGTCGACCACATGCTTGTTGTGCACGATTTCCTTGCGGACGTAGACGGGCGGCCCGTAGAGGTCGAGTGCGATCTTGACTACATCGATGGCCCTGACGACACCGGCGCAGAAGCCGCGAGGCTTGAGCAGAAAGATCTTCTTCTCCGCGCCGAGATTTGGTGCGAAAGGCTTTAGCGGCATAAGGACGAACGGGTACAATTATAACAAGCGAGCACCGGTTCTCGCAGAAATACTTGACCGCGAAGCACTTGTGTGCTTGCGATCACACTCGGCGTTGAAGAGCGAATTCCACATGTGGGAATCAAGAGAAGAGACGTTCGCAGGAGATTTGCGGTTGCGGCTGACGGCCGGCGCCGCGGGAATTCGGCGGATTGAGTTCGCGCCCTTCGCCGAGTCCGGTGCGGCGCCGAACCCCGGCAACCCGCTGCTGGCCGAGGCCGTACGCCAGTTGCGAGCCTATTTCGCGGGCGAGTTGCGCAGCTTCGAGCTGCCGCTGGATTTGGCTGGCACCGAGTTTCAGCGGCGCGTGTGGCTGGAGCTGACACGCATCCCGTACGGCGAAACCCGCAGCTACCAGGATCTGGCCCGCGCCATCGGAGCGCCGAAGGCGGTGCGGGCGGTGGGCGCAGCCAATGGCGCGAATCCGGTCGCCATCGTGGTCCCCTGTCATCGTGTGATCGGCGCCGGCGGCAAGCTGGTCGGGTACGGCGGTGGATTGCCGCTCAAACGCCGACTGCTGAGCCTGGAGCGCGGCGGGTTGTTCGAGTGAGAGGAGCTTTACCCCGCCAACCACCGTGGCGCAGCCTGTCCAGGCTGCCGAGCCGAGAGTCCTCTCGGCTTTTCCTGCGTTCTGTGGGGCAGGTTGGTAACCTGCGCGGCGATTGGCAATCGCCGCGCGTGCCGATTGCTAATCGGCACGCAGCTTGCCAAGCTGCCCCACAAAAGAACTCGGCCAGTGAGGCGGTGCGGGCGGTGGGCGCAGCCAACGACGCCAACCCGGTCGCCATCGTGGTCCCCTGTCATCGCGTGATCGGCGCCGGAGGCAAGCTGGTGGGATATGGCGGTGGATTGCCGCTCAAGCGCCGTCTGCTGAGCCTGGAGCGCGGCGGGTTGTTCGAGTGAGAGGAGCCTCCGCCAACCACCGCGGCGCAGCCCTGGACAGGGCTGCAGAGCCGAGAGTCCTCTCGGCTTTCCTTCGCGCGCGGTGTTAGGCCAGCAGCGCCCCTGCAAGCGCAAGAATCAGCCAGCGGCACTTCGTGGTGCGAACCTGGATACATTGCGCTCTCACGCGCATCAATGCGTGTAGTAGCGGTCTTGCGCGCGGACCTTCAAGTCCGGAAGCGTAACTTTGACCTGGAGTTTGTGAAGCTTTCGCGGACTATGCGCGCTAGCGGGCTCGAATCCGAGAACGTACTGGCTCCGCAGGTCGGCTTGAATGCGGTCCAACACCTCCTCCAGCGGGGTATCCCTTCTGTCAAATGCTACGCCGCCGGTCTCTCGGGAGATCCGGTCCAGATCCGACTTCTCGCGCAGATAATTGTAGGACTGCGGCTTGGACAACTGGATGCCGAGGGGCGTCGTAACCGCTGTTATGGGCCCCGTCTCGGGAGCCGGCTCCGGGACCCAGGCGTAATGGTCGGCGTCTCGTATCGAGTAAACCATCGCGCCCGCACGCTGACATTCGGCGATCGCGTCTTTCAAACCGTGGTCGCTGCCTGTGTCCAAACCGCCGGTGAGAAGCAGCATCGCCTTGCGCCCATTCTGGGGCAGCAGTATCAGCCGCGCCGAAGAAAACACCCCATCCCACAAAACGGAGAAACCGCAAGGGGCGCCGGGCTCGCGGTCCAGCGCGGGATTCCTGCCAGCGCAGGGATCGCCGAGGATTGGGAGCTCGACCCTGCGGCGAACCACGGCAGCCCCGGAACGGAGCTCCTCCAAAGAACCAGTCAAATCCGTTACCAGCCGCGCCTGGTCCGAAACCCCGACGATTGCCATCCGGTCGTTGGCCGAGAATACCTGCCTCAGGACCTGCAGGATGTCCTGCGTATACTGCTCTTGGCTAGCTTGAAGGTTGGGCGATTGGAAGTGGGCGCAACTGACGTCAGCCGCGACCACAACTGTGAGCGGAAGGTCCGTCTCCCGCCAGAGGTATTTCACCTCCCGAGGCTTGCCGTCTTCCAGCACGATGAAGTCCTCTTTGCGGAGGTCCTGGACCGGCGCTCCGTTGGCCCGCGTGACAATGCAGGGCACGCGAACAAGGTTCACGTCGACACTGAAGTTCGCCGGAGGCTGGGCCAGCAGCGGACCTGCAAAGGCCAGAACAACGCACTGAACTTTCATAAACGCCGACCTACGCCAATCATACACCTGCCCCAAATGTCGGAGCGCGTCTGGCACCGGTGCCGCTCAAGAACCATCATTGTGGCGATCTCCCGCTGCCGGTGACGCGTTTTGCTGCCCGCTCGGCAGAATAATCCGCGGTACCCGCGCTCAACGCGGCCTGAAGTTCCTCAACCGAACGAAAGCCCGACTTTCGGGCGCCGTTGACAAAGATCGTTGGAACAGCGTCAACGTGGTATAGTTCCGCCAGCCTTTCATCGCGCAATAGCGCCTCACCAGCCTTCCCTTCCGCGAGGCATCTGCTCATTCGGTCGAAGTCGAGCCTCCCCGACTCTTTCGCGAACTCGGAAATCTGGTCTTCCAGATTGGCCGCCGTGATAGCGTTTTGGTTGGCAAATAGGAATTCCTCAAGGCCCCAAAACGCATCACTGCTCTCAAAGCTGGCACAGATCGACGCGAGCGCGGCGTGCCGCGCCCATTGGTGCATCGCTAGCGGGCGCTGCTTGAAGACGATGTTGACCCGCTCGCGATCCTCTGCCGGGAGGCGACTCAAAAGGTCCGCGAGCCGCTTGCAAAACGGGCACTGGAAGTCCGAAAACTCCACCAGTGTGACTGGCGCGTTCTCCGGGCCCTGAGAGGGAGATTTATCCGCGAGTAGCGCAAGCTGTGTCTCGCGCGCCACGCGCCGGCGCTCCGCTGTCGGGTTAATCGTCGTGTCCAGTAAGCCTTCAAAAAGAAAGCGCTGGTCGGGCGACAAAAACAACTCCAGGGATCGGCTTGGCGCGGACGCCCTGATCCTGATTCGGCGGAAGCATGAACCGACGACGAGGCCCTCGTCCTCCACGTGAAGATCCGGCGCAAACTCGTAACGGTCCGCCACGTAGGCCGAAACCCTGGAGCGCGCCTCGTCTGTCAGGGCCGGACACGTCTGACCCCAGGCGCATCCTGCGACGACTAAGACGAGGCAAGTGAGCGCAGGCGCCATGAACTCTACTGGCACCCTTGCTGGCAGCTAGTTAGGGCCTGCTGGCAGCCCGTCAACGCCCCCGATTCCGCCTGGGAACACGCATTGGAGGAATTCGTAAGAGCCTCCTGGCAGCCGGCTAATTCCTGGTTGTATTCTGCTGTACATTGTTGGTAGATTTCCCCATCGCACGCAGAAGAGCAACCCGATGAGCTTCCGCCGCCATGCGCCATGCATGTATTGAAACAGTTCTGCCATGCGGTTTGGTTTTCCTCCTGGCAAGACTGCTGCGAGGCCTCCGCGTTGTCTGTGCAATTCGTGTACGACGTGTTAGCGGTGCCCATGCAGTCGTTGTAGTTACTGCTTGCCGTGCTCACGCAGGCGTCGTCCTGATTCTGGCAGTTGATTTGGCACTGGCTCTGAGCGAATGCCGGGACAGCAAGGCAAGCGCTCAGAACTGCGCCCAGCAATGTTATTCCGATCTTGCAGCGGCTAGATCCGACATTTCTTGACATATTTCCTCCTTGGGAACGACACGGCGGCTCACGCCGCCGGGCTAGGGGTTATACCCGATTACCCAGCCTCACCGACAGTCCACCGACCTATACAAAGTCGAGTAAGTTCCGCCAGCGTTGATATAGTAACGTGCCGATTAGGTGTACTATACCCCCCCCCCCGAGGCTGAATGCAAGAAGAATTTTGGCCTCTCAGATATCATGTTACTAACAGCAGAAATTATCGACAGTTGGATATTTCGGGAGCTGTATATGTGTAAAAATTCAACTAAACGAACCTCCGGACAGGCAGCCGGTGTATCTTAAAGTGTTACTTCGATGTAATCGAGTGGGGCTGCCGCAGCTATCTGTCCGATGCCCACCGGCGGTTCACTAAGGCTCCGGTCGAAGTCGCCAGGGTTGGTAACGCCAAGCCGTCGGCGAGAGAGGCTGGACCTACACCACTTCCAAAATCAGACACTTCAGATAGTGCGTCTCCGGCACCGTGAGCAGAATCGGATGATCCTGGCTTTGCGTCCGCCGTTCCAGCACGCGTAGCGTGCGGCTGGAATCGAGCGACGCCGCGGCCACCAATTCGAGCAGCATGGCTTCACTGACATGGTGCGAGCACGAGCAGGTGACCAGAACGCCGCCGGGAGCCAGCAGCCGCAGCGCACGCAGATTGATTTCCTTGTAGCCTGTGGCGGCGCCGTCCAGGCTGCGGCGCGACTTGGCGAACGCCGGCGGATCCAAGACCACCAGCGAGAACTGGCGCCGCGCCGAAGCGTAACCGGCCAGCAGATCGAACACATCGGCCTGGCGGAACTCGATGTTAGCGATACCGTTGGCCTGGGCATTGGCCCGCGCAGTTTTGAGCGCTGCTTCCGAGCTATCGGCCGCTTCCACACTTTCGCAATGCGCGGCCAGGTGCAAGGCGAAGCCGCCGGTCGAAGTAAAGCAATCGAACGCCTTACCGCCGGCGGCGTAACGCGCCGCGGCGCGGTAATTCTCGCGCTGGTCGAGATAGATGCCGGTCTTCTGGCCGTGCAGCAGATCGGCAGTCAGCTTGAGGCCGTTCATTTCCACCGTGACCGCCTCGGGAACGGTGCCGGCCAGCACCACGGTTTCGAGCGGCAGCGATTCCTTGGCGCGCACCGCCACGTCGTTGCGCGCGACGATCGCTCGCGGCGTGAAGATCTCCTCCAGGCAGGAGGCAATCAGAGGCTTGGCCGCATCCATCCCCTGGTCGAGCGTTTGCACGACGAGGTAATCGCCATAGCGATCCACCACCAGCGCGGGCAGCAAATCGGCTTCGCCGTGCGCCACGCGGTAGGCGTTGCTGCGATGAACCACGCGGCGGCGATGCGTTTCCGCAGCCTGCAACCGGCGAAGGTAGAAATCGCGGCCAATCTCACAGGCTTCGGGCGACAGCATGCGCAAAGCGATTTGTGAAGTGGAGCTGTAGTGCGCCGTGCCCAGCGTCCGCCCGTGCGCATCGGCAACCCGGACAGCTTCGCCGGGCTGGGCGCCGTTGCGGTCCGTGATGTCACTCGAGAAAATCCACGGGTGCCCGGAAGCGACCCGGCCAGCCGCCTTCCGGTTCACGTGGACTTCGTTCATCGCATTTCCTGCAAGCGGCGGATGCGGTCCTCGGTGGGAGGATGGGTGGACCAGAGGCTTTGCAGGAATGTGCCGGTCCGGGGTTTGATGATGAACAGGTGCGCGGTGGAAGGTGTGGCCGCCATCGGTATCCGCTTGCTCCAGCTTTCAAGTTTCTGCAAGCCCGAGATCAGCTCGTAAGGCGTGCCGGTGTACTTGGCCGAAGCGGCGTCGGCGTCATACTCGCGCGAGCGCGAGATGGCCATCTGGATCAGGAACGCGGCGATGGGCGCGAGAATCAGCATCAGCAAAGCGCCAAAGCCGCCGCCTTCGCGGTCGCGGTCGTCGCCTCCGCCGCCAAAGAAGAACCCCAGACGCGAGGCGAACATGATGGCTCCGGCGAGCGTGGCTGCGATGGAGCTGGTCAGGATGTCGCGGTGCAGCACGTGGCCCAGCTCGTGCGCCACCACGCCTTCCAATTCCTGGTCCGTCATCAAATCCAAGATGCCCGCGGTGAAGGCGACCGAAGCATGCGACGGATTGCGGCCGGTGGCGAAGGCATTCGGCGACTGCTCGGCGATCAGGTACAACTTCGGCATCGGCAGCCCCATGCGGCGGGCCAGGTTCTCTACGATCGGCGCTACGCGGCGGTAGACATCCGGATTTTGCTCCGGGCTAACTGGCTGCGCGTGGTAAGTCGCCAAAGCAATCTTATCGGAGAAGAAGTAACTCGAGAAATTCATCACCACGGCGAATGCCATGCCGATGTATAACCCGTTGAGGCCGCCGAGCGCCTCGCCTCCATAAATGAGGATGCCGGTTAGCAGACCCAGTAACAATACCGTTTTGACGGTGTTAGTCATTAGAAAATCTCCTACGGACTACGGGGCCGGAGCAGGGCAAGCCAAAGCATGCCCCACCACGGCCACTAGCGCACGCCGTCACCGCCGGGCCTCCACGGGAGTTTCCACCGGCGCTGACTTGGCGAAGGACAAGCCGGAGGCGCCGGCCGGCGCGTCCACCACGATGGTATCGCCGGGGCTGAATCCGCCGTTGAGCAGATCGAGCGCCAGCGGGTCCTGCACCAGCCGCTGAATGGCGCGGCGCATCGGCCGGGCGCCGAATTGCGGATCGAAGCCCTCGCTGATGATACGGTCCTTGGCCGCGGGCGTGACTTCGAGCGTCATCTTGCGCTCCTCCAGCAGCCGCGCCACGTTGCCTAGCTGGATATCCACGATCTTACTCAGATGTTCGCGGCTCAAGGTGTTGAACACGATGATATCGTCGATGCGATTGAGAAACTCCGGGCGGAACTGGTGCTTCAAGGCTTCCAGCAGCCGCTTGCGCGTATCCTCGTTGGCGGCGTCCTTGGCGTGCACGGAGAAGCCGATAGTGTTCTTTTCCACCAGGCTGGTGCCCAGGTTCGAGGTCATCACGATCACCGTGTTGCGGAAGCTGACGGTGCGGCCCTGGCCGTCGGTGAGCCGGCCGTCATCGAGGATTTGCAGCAGCGTGTTGAAGACGTCCGAGTGCGCTTTTTCGATTTCGTCGAACAGCACTACCGAATACGGCCGGCGGCGCACCTGCTCGGTCAACTGGCCGCCTTCCTCGAAGCCCACATATCCCGGCGGCGAGCCGATCATGCGGGCCACCGAGTGCCGCTCCTGGTATTCGGACATATCGACGCGGATCATGGCCTTGTCGTCGTCGAACAGGTAGCCGGCCAGCGCGCGCACCAGCTCGGTCTTGCCCACGCCGGTGGGGCCGAGGAAAATGAAGCTGCCGATCGGCCGGTTGGGATCGCTCAAGCCGGCGCGGTTGCGCAGGATGGCGTTGGAGACGAGGCGCACGGCTTCGTCCTGGCCGACCACGCGGTCCTTGAGCCGGTCCGGCATCTGCACCAGCTTCTCGATTTCGCCCTCCATCATCTTGGCCACCGGAATGCCGGTCCACTTGGCCACGATGCGGGCGATCTCGTCTTCGCCGATCTCTTCTTTGAGCAGCGCGTTTTCCTTGACGGCTTCCAGTTCCTGCTCGGCGTCCTTTATATCTTTTTCGATTTGCGACAGCCGGCCGTAGCGTAGTTGGGCGGCCTTCTCCCAATCGCCGGCGGCGGACGCCTTCTCTTCCTGCTGGCGCAGCGAGTCCTTCTCCTCCTTGAGCTGGCGCACGCGGCCGATGGCCGATTTCTCGCGGTTCCAGCGTTCCTTGAGGACGGCGGCCTGGCCGCGCAGCCGCTCCAGCTCGCTCTCCACCACCCGCAGCCGGTCGTGCGAAGCGGGGTCATCTTCCTTGCCGAGGGCTTGCCGCTCGATCTCCAGGTGCGAAATGCGGCGGTCCAGATCGTCGATTTCAATCGGCATGGAACCGATCTGGAGGCGCAGCGCGGCGCCGGCTTCATCGATCAGATCGATGGCCTTATCGGGCAGGAAACGGTCCGCGATGTAGCGGTGCGAAAGCACGGCGGCGGCGATGATGGCGGAATCCTTGATGCGCACGCCGTGGTGGATTTCGAATTTTTCCTTGAGGCCGCGCAGAATCGCCACCGTGTCGTCCACCGATGGCTCGGTCACCAGCACCGTCTGGAAGCGCCGCGCCAGGGCGGCGTCTTTTTCGACGTGCTTCTTGTATTCGTTCAGGGTGGTGGCGCCGATGCAGCGCAGTTCGCCGCGGGCGAGCGCCGGCTTCAACAGGTTGGCGGCGTCGATGGCGCCTTCGGCCGAACCGGCGCCCACCAGCGTGTGCAACTCGTCGATGAAGCAGATGATCTCGCCGTTGGAATCGATGATCTCCTTGACCACCGCCTTGAGGCGGTCTTCAAATTCGCCGCGGAACTTGGTGCCGGCAATCATGGATCCCAGGTCGATGGCGGCGAGGCGCTTGTTCTTCAACTGGTCGGGCACATCGCCGCGCACGATGCGCTGCGCCAGGCCTTCCACGATGGCGGTCTTGCCCACGCCGGGCTCGCCGATGAGCACCGGGTTGTTCTTGGTGCGGCGGCTGAGCACCTGCATCACGCGGCGGATTTCCTCCTCGCGGCCAATCACCGGGTCGAGCTTGCCCTTGCGGGCGGAATCGGTGAGATCGTGGGCGTAGCGTTCCAGGGCCTGATACTTGCTTTCCGGATTCTGATCGGTGACGCGCTGCGTGCCGCGGACCGATACCAGGGCGCGCAGCAGGGCGTCGTGCGTGGCGCCGGCGCGATCAAGAAGCTGGCCCGCCGGATCGCTGCGCTGCTCGGTAAGCGAGAGCAGTAAGTGCTCGGTGGAAACGAACTCGTCCTTGAAGTGACCGGCTTCATCGAAGGCGCGCTCGAGCACCTGGTTGAGCGGCTGCGAAAGGTAGATGCCGGGTTGGCCGCCGGAGGTCTTGGGCAGATTGCCCAGCAGGCGGCGGGCCTCGGCGACGATGGCATCCGGCCGAACACCGCATTTTTCCAGCACGGGCTTGACGATGCCTTCCTTTTCATCAGCGAGCGCAACCAGCAGGTGCAGCGGAAACATCACTTGGCTCTCGCAGGACTCGGCGACTGCCTGGGCTTGCTGCAAGGCCTCCTGCGCTTTCTGCGTCAATTTGTCTAACCGAAACATGATCCTTGTCCCTGAGTTTGTACCAGAATACAAAACGGGCAGGCGGTTGCCACGAGTGGACCGCCTGCCCTAAAGTTACCAGTTTTCCCGCCCTGGCGAACGAGCCAGCAGAGGCCCGCAGCCGCCAGTTTATTAGATGCGTTACGCGTTGGCTTCGACTTTGACCTGGCGCGGCTTGGCTGCTTCTTTCTTGGGCAGCGAGACGCTCAGCACGCCGTTCTTGAACGAGGCGGAGATTTTGTCGGTGTCGAAGCTGTTGGGCACGGCGAAACTGCGGATGAAATTGCCGTAGCTGCGCTCGATGCGGTGATAGCCCGCTGTGCTGTCCTGCTTTTCGAACTTGCGCTCCCCCGCGATGGTGAGCGTCTGGTTCTCCACCCGGACATCGATGTCCTTGAGATCGACATCCGGCAGATCGGCCTTCACCACCAGATCGTTTTCGGTTTCGTAGATGTCCACGGCGGGCGTCCAGGGCCGGTTGGTCTGGGGCTCGTTGAAGAGGCGGGTGAAAGCATCCTCGAAAAGGCGGATATTGGCCAATGGGTCGAAATGGGTGAGAGACATGGTTGTTAAGCTCCTCATAGAAGTGAATGTGTTGGATATCTTAAAACTTCATCCAGACACAATGATAAAATATGCGCGTTATAATGTCAAGCTTTTATTAGTCACTACATGTACGGTTCGGTATCAATCCTACAATATATTGATTTTAAATGACTTACTTGATATTCTACGACTGATGGTGGCACCCGGCCTATCGCCGTTTTAGCCTTTCCAGCTCCTCGACCGTCCGCGGCCAGTCCTCCCGCAGCAGCCGGGAGAGCGCGCGGTCGGCCAGCAGGCGCCCGCCCGTCTGGCAGTGCGGACAATAGTTGGTTTCGTTGGCGCGGTAACGAATTCGCTGGATTCTGGAGCCGCAAACGGGGCAGGGCTGGCCATAGCGGCCGTGGACGGCCATGCCTTGGCGAAAGGCGGTGACCTTTTCCGGAAACCCGCCGGCGGCTTCGGCGCGGAGGCGGTTGGTCCATTCGGTCAGAACCTCGCGGGTGGCCTGATGCAAGCGTCGAGCCTCGGCATCGGTGACCTTGAGGGTCAGCGCCACCGGCGAAAGCCGCGCGCGATGCAGGATTTCGTCCGAATAGGCGTTGCCGATGCCGCTGAAGAGTCGTGGATCGGTGAGCGCGCGCTTCAGGGTGTGATTGGCCGAGCGCAGGGTCGCGGCGAACGCGGATTCGCCTGCGGTGAGCGCGTCGACGCCGCCGGCGTCTAGCGCCGCCAGTCCTTCTTCGCCAGCCGCCACGTGCAAGGCGGCGCGGCGCTCGGAGCCGGCTTCGGTCAGCGTAAGCACGCCGCTCGAAAACTGAAACAGCGCCAGCACGTTTCTGGGCATGGCTTTGGGCGCGGCGTTGCGCCAATGCAGGCGGCCGGCGATCATGAGGTGCAGCACCAGCCACAGATCGCCCTCAAGACCGATGGCGATACGTTTCCCGACCCGCCGCACCTCGCGCACTTCCCTGCCCGCGGCCAAGTCGAGCGGCGGCGCGGTCGACCGCAGCAGGAACGGGCTGCGCACCAGGACGCGCTCGAGGCGATGGCCCACCACGCGGTCGCGCAGCGCTTCGACGTAGACCTCGACGTCGGGAAGTTCCGGCATACGGCCTCAATCCCGATGGGCCGCGGCTTCCAGGTAGGTGGTGAAATCCTTGCCTGGCGGAGCAATCTCGAACCGGATCTTGATCTTTTCCTTGCCCGCCGGCAGGTACGTCAGGCGGTAGCGCATCCGGGTCGGCGGCGCGTCGCTGACGAAAGTCACGCCTCCTTCAGCCGCCGGCTGCAGGGCATAGGTGATCACGTGTCCTTCGTTATCCCAGTACATGGCGCGCAACTCGGCAGATGGTTCGTCGCGGTAGACGATCATGAGGTCATCGTGGCGGAAAGCAGGCCGGCCCGCGGCGGCGGGATACGTGGCGAAGCTTTTCCGCACCAGGATCTTGCCCTGAAGGTCGGGCGTCAGGGTGAAGGCCCCGGAACCAGTGCCTGGTTCGCCGCCGCCTTCGCCCGTCCACCGGCCCATCAGGAATTCGACCGGCCCCCAATCTGCCGCGGCCAGAGCGGCGGGCAAAAGCAAGGCGGCAAAGACAACCAGTTTTCGCATGCCGATACACTATCACGGGTCACAGCACTTCCGCGCGCGGCGCCTGCCTTACAGATCCCGCCCTACAATGGTGGCTTGGCGCGCAGAAGATTCTTCGTGGATGCAGTGCATGGCGGCGTGGCCGAGCTGGCTGGCGACGCTGCCCGGCATCTGACGCGTGTGCTGCGGGTCGAAGCGGGCCAGCGCTATGAGATTTCCGATGGCCGCGCCGCGTGGCTGGCTGAGATCGCCGAAGCGCGCGGCCTGCGCGTGGTGTTTCGCGTGATCGAGCCCGTGGATACGCCCGAGCTCGCAGTGCGCATCACGCTCTGTGCGGCGCTGATCAAGTTCGATCGCCTGGAATGGATGATCGAAAAATCCACCGAGCTGGGCGTGGAACGCATCCAGCCGGTGGAAACTGCGCGTACCGAAAAAGGCCTGCTGCAGGCTTCCGCCAAGCGCGCCGAACGCTGGGCGCGGATTGCGCGCGAAGCCGCCGAGCAGTCGCGGCGCCTGCGCGCGCCGGAGATCATGCCGGCGGTGCGCCTGGGAGCTTGTCTGGCCGCCGGCGGAGACGCCCGATACCGGCTGGAAGAGGATGCGGCGCCTCCGCTGGCGCGCCTGCTCGCCCGGCCGCCCGAAGCGGGAAGCGAAGTGCGGCTGCTGGTAGGGCCCGAGGGCGGCTGGACCGGCGACGAGCGGGCAGCGGCGGCGCGCGCCGGCTGGCTTCCGGTGTCGCTTGGTCCGCGGGTGCTGCGCGCGGAGACGGCGGCCATCGCGGCCGTGGCGGTGGTGGCCTCGGCGTTCGCTGCCTCCAGCCAGTACAATGAAACGAGGGAAGGGGACATCTCCAAGGAGCCTTTGCCAGGCTAGAAACCGGGGACCCGCCCGTTTCATCGATTCCCGAGGCAAACCGCAAGTGAAGTTCGATTACTGCCTGATCCTGGTCTTCGTTTGTGTCCAGTGGCGCATTTCGGCGTTGTGCCTCAGCGCCGCGCGCAGCCGGCTGAGCCAAGGCCGGCTGGGGCTGCTGCGCGCGGCCGTGCTGGCCTTCGATGGCCTGCTTGCCTTCGGTTACACTTGCACCTTCTACGAAAAGATGAGCCGGCTGGGAATACCCGGCTGGCTGGCGGCGCCCTTGGGCGGCGCGGCGATGGCCTGGTTGCTGGCCGCCACCGGCGCGCTGGCTGTTTATGAGGTGGTCCGCCTCCTCGACCGCAAGCTTGGCGCGGATACGGACACCTCGCGCCGGCGGCTCATCCAGACCGGCGGCTCCGCTCTGATGGCCATGCCCTTGGCCGCGCTCGGTTACGGCACCTTCGTCGAGCGGCTCGACTTCCGCGTGCGCGAGGTGGATGTGCCGCTGGCCGGTCTGGCCGGCGATCTGGATGGGCTTCTGATACTGCAGTTGAGCGACATCCATTTGAGCCCCTTCCTCAGCGAAACGGATCTGGCCCGGGTGGTGGATGCAGCGCGCGAGTTGCGGCCTCACCTGACGGTGGTTACCGGCGATCTGATTTCCTCTCGCGGCGATCCCTTGGACGCCTGCATCCGGCAACTGGCGCGGCTCAAGGCGGACGCGGGCGTGTTCGGCTGCATGGGCAACCACGAACGGTACGCAGGCGTGGAGGATTACACCGCGGCCGCTGCGGCACGGGTGGGCATCGAGTTTCTGCGCCAGCGGTCGCGCCGGCTGCGCTTTGGCGGCGCGACGCTCAACCTGGCCGGCGTCGACTATCAACGGGTGGGCGACCGCAAGCTCTACCTGAAGGGCGCCGAGCGGCTGGTGGTGCCGGGCGCGGCCAACGTCCTGCTTTCGCACAATCCGGACGTGTTTCCGGTGGCTGCGCACCAGGGTTACCATCTGGTGATGGCGGGCCACACGCATGGCGGGCAGGTCACGGTGGAGATTCTCGACCAATCGATCAGCGCGGCGAGCTTTTTCACGCCATACGTCTACGGGCTGTACGGCGGGCCGCGCGCCGCGGCGTACGTGACGCGGGGGATCGGCACCATCGGGATTCCGGCCCGCATCGGGGCGCCGCCCGAGATAGCTGTGCTGCGGTTGAGAAAGGCTTAATCCGGAGCCAACGTGCGTTATCTGGTTCTGAGCGATCTTCATTCCAACTGGCAGGCCCTCGAGGCGGTGATTGCCGCTACCGCCGGCCATTATGACCGCGCGCTCTGCTGCGGTGACCTGGTCGGCTACGGCGCGGACCCCAACGCGGTGGTGGATTGGGTGCGAGCCCACTGCGCCGCGGTCATCCGCGGCAATCACGACCGGGCGTGGACCACCGAGGAGGAGCTGGGATGGTTCAATCCAGTGGCGCGCCACGCCGCCCTATGGACTGGGCACGCCCTGACGCCGGAGAACGCCGCCTATGTGACGGCGCTCACCACAGGGCCGCTGCTGGTGGACGGTTTTCAAGTCTCACACGGCACGCCGTACGACGAGGACGAATACCTGATGTCCGCCGACGACGCGGCGCTGGCGTTCGAATACCTGGAAACGCGCCTCGCCTTTTTCGGTCACACTCATCTTCAGGGCGGCTTCGTCTGGAATCACGGGCGCGTCGAGACGATATCCCCTCTTTGCCAGGGAGCCAGCCCGGATGTGATGGGGGTCGACGGCGACTGCGGCTACCTGGTAAATCCCGGCTCGGTGGGCCAGCCCCGCGATGGCGACCCGCGCGCCGCATATGTGATCTACGACGCTGAGATGGCCGCAGTGGAATACTATCGCGTCACCTACGACGTGGCGACCGCGCAACGGCGCATCCGCGAGGCGGGTCTGCCGCCTATTCTGGCGGACCGCCTGTCGGAAGGCCGCTGAAACCAGGCGCCGGGCATGGTCGGCGCCTCGAGTTTCTACATTTCCGGGCGTTCGGCGACGACTCGCTCTGCCCACCCGCTGGTGCTGTCTTGTATCAGGGCACGGCTTCAGCCGTGCCGCAAAATGCAGCTCTCTTGAGGCTTTAGCCGCTGCCGCTTTTCCCTTTGCCAGGTGAACGAACCGATCGTGAATTCCTCGCCTGCGCCCGCGGATACTGCTTTCACTGGGTTCGCTGCAATGTGTCCCCGGTGCAGCCGGAAGCTTTGCCGGTTCTCGACCGGCTGTTCGGAGAACCCGCGCTGGCAGGTTGGGCCATTCCCAGGGGCTATTGATTCCTGCATAATTAATGTCCTATACTGGTATCGGGAGGTGTACATGCGGCCATTTGGTTCTCCCGAGGAGTTGGAGCGGCGGCGATTGCGTGCCGTCGAGATGTTGCAGCAGGGCCTCGGCCCC
>Ga0187876_1000379_pt1 | contig 47225 bp, 39 predicted proteins | sample June2016WEW_17_4_FD_133000 | JGI IMG/M metagenome (GOLD analysis project Ga0187876, IMG submission 133000) | Peatland microbial communities from SPRUCE experiment site at the Marcell Experimental Forest, Minnesota, USA - June2016WEW_17_40 | ecosystem: Environmental > Terrestrial > Soil >... | reverse complement strand
GAAGCGTGCGGCTGCAGGAGATGCCGCCGACTCCGCGGTTTGGTGCGGCGTTGTGGCGATGGAGCCGGCAGCCATGATGTCCAAGGGCGGGCAAGATGCCCGCGCCCCCGGAAGCGTGCGGCTCGACGCAGATCCTGCGGTGGTTTCAGTTTGGTCGCGCCAGGTCTCAGCTGGGAGTAGCCAGGTGCGTGCGCCATGGCCTTCCCTGTATCATCCCAAGCGAGATGCAACCGACACAACCACCCGGCACACGACCGCGGCGCTTTTCCGCTCCTCGACCACCGGGGATGCAGTCACTGCGACCGCAGGGCACGCAACCTCGGCCGCCGGGCGCGCAACCCGGTAGACAGGATGAGCCGCCTCGGCCGCAGAGCGTGCAGCCTGGCTGGCAAGACGAGACGTCTCAGCAGCGGGGTGGGCCGCTTCGGCCGCAGGGTGGACTACCTGGTAGGCAGGGCGAGGTGCCTCGGCAGAAGGGTGGGCCACCTCGTCCGCAGGGTGTGCAACCTGGTAGGCAGGATGAGTCGGGCCAGCAGTGGCGTACGCAACCTGGTAGGCAGGGCGAGGCGCCTCGGCAGTGGGGCGTGCCAGCGCGGCCACAGGGTGAGCCCCCGGTCCGGCCGGCGCGGCAGCCAGCGCCGCCGCAAGGGTCCGAGGGGGTCGGGCACGCCAGGAGCGCGTGGCGCATCTTTGCCGCGCTACCCGCTCCCAGCATTCTGATGGTGGCGTTCATGCTCAGCCGGGTGCTGGGGATGGTGCGGCAGATTCTGTTCACGGCGCTGATCGGCACCGATAACACCGCGGCAAATGCCTATGTGAACGCGTTTCGGGTGCCCGATCTGGTGTTCAACCTGGTCTCGGGTGGGGCGCTGGCCTCGGCGTTCATCCCCACCTTTGCCGGGTACCTCGCCAAGAACTCCGAGAAGTCCGAGGCCGAGGGCTGGCGAGTGGCGTCGACGGTCTTCTACCTGATGTTGCTGATTCTGCTGCCGGTGCTGGTCATCGCGATCATCCTGGCGCCGCATTTTGTACCGCTGATGATGGAGGGCCCGGGCAACACGGCGCTGATCGATGCCACGGTGCCGCTCACGCGGATCATGCTGCTGCAGCCGCTGTTCATGGCCCTAATCACGATTTGCCAGGGCGTCTCTAATTCGTACATGCGCTTTACGGCGCCTGCTCTGGCACCCCTGGTCTACAACCTCACGATCATCGGGGGCATTCTCGTCGGGCACTTCGTGGGCGTGATTGCCGTGGCCTGGGCGCTGACGCTCGGCGCGGGATTGCAGCTGCTCGTGCAGGTGCCTTTTCTGCCGCAGGGGCCGCGTTTGTTCCGCCTGGCGTTCGCATTCGGATCTTCGGGCGTGCGCGATATCGCCCGCCTGATGCTGCCGCGGATCTTTGGCCAGGCGGGGGTGCAGGTGACGTTCCTGGCGACGACCGTGCTTGGCAATACGCTGAGCAGCAATCCCAACGCGGCGCTCTACAGCGGCTGGACGGTGGTGTTGCTGCCGGTGGGCATCTTCGCGTCGGCCCTGGCGACGACGGCATTTCCGGTGATGTCGCGCCAGGCCGCGTCCAATGATCGGGAGGGGTTCGCGCGCACGGTGAGCCAGACGATGCGGATGGTGTTCTTTCTGACCGTGCCCGCCGCTGCCGGACTCATCCTGTTAGCGCCGGAGGTGGAGCGCGTGCTCTACGCGCATGGCGACAGTGCCAACGCGCTGGCCGTGCACCTGACGACGCTCGCGATCGTGTACTACGCGATTGGCATTCCCGGGCATGCGCTGGCGGAAGTGCTGCCGCGGGCGTTCTATGCGATACGCAATACCAGGACTCCGGTGCTTGTCGTGCTGTGGACGCTCTCCATGGGAGTCTTCCTGAGTGTGCTGGCGGTGAAGCTGCTGCCATCCGAGGACGAGCAGGTGGCAGGACTGGCGCTGGCGATTTCCATGGCGGTGCTGCTGGAGGCGGCGAACCTGAGTATCGCGCTACGCAGGGCCGTGCCCGAGTTCGCGCTCGGCCCGCTCGGCTGGTCCCTGGTGCGCGTGAACCTGGCAGCCGGGGTGATGCTGGCGGGTCTTGGCTGGATCGTGCAGCACGTCACGCACGCGGGGAGCCTCGGATTCTTTGGTTCTCTGGCGACGGTGGCGCTGTGCGTACCGCTGGGTGCCTGCCTCTACCTGGCGGTGGCGCTGCTGCTGCGGGTGCCCGAAGCGAAGACGGTGTTGGCGGGTGTCCTGCGCCGGTTGGGGCTGTAGCTGGGACCTGATAGAGGTCGTTGGATCGTGATCCGACTGGCGCTCAGGGGAGCGGATCGCGGCCTGGGTGCATGACGTATCCAAGGTGTTGTGCGCGTGCGCTATTGTAGAATCGCTCATCAATGGTCCACATGGTGGTTCCCGCTTGCTCTGCCAAGGCGGCATACGCCATGTCGAAAAGCGAGCCGCGTCGACTAGGCAGGCTCAACTCGATTCCTCGGATGTAGATATTCGGGCGGTAGTCGCGGATTGTACCATCCGCTATTTGCTCCCACTGGGGCGTCAGTGCGATCTCGCCGTTGGGCAACCGACGCACGTGATCCACGAGGGCAATTTCCAGGTCGGGCATGCTGCGCAGCAGGTCGATTGCTTCGCTTGCGACAAGGGGCGGTGGGGTGATTGGCGCGAGGCACAGGCGGTAGAGCGCGTTAGAGACTTCAGAGTACAGGCAGGTCGGCGCGAGGAATCGTGCGTCAAGCTGGCTGCATCGGTCAAGAAAGTGCTGGCAATGCTCGCTAAAGGGTCCATCGACAAACCAGCGTACAACCACTGATGCGTCGACGACGAACGAAGGCGCTGCCATCAGCGTCGCTTAGTCCCACCTTCCAGCATCGCGCGCCTTGACAAGCTCCGCCACAGGGTCAGGTAGCTGTGCCGGATCAACCCCGCGCTGGCGGATGTGCTCGCGCACGGCCTCAATGCGGGCGCGGACACGGCGGACCTGTTCGGGTGTGATTGGGCGGGGCATCTCCGCTCTACTGTCACGTTCAATGGCCAAGCTGTCCATCTGACACCTCCTGCTTGCAAGTGTACCCGTCTTTACGCGGCGTCGCAGCTGGCGATGGACGGGTAATTGCGTTCTCTTCGGTAGTCGTCAGGGTGCGGCTGGCTCCGCCTTGAGCGCGTGCAGACGGTGGCGCACGAAGAGGACGACGAGCAAGACGACGGCGGCGATGATGACGTAGTCGAACTTGTGCAGCACGTTGCCGATGTCGTTCCAGTGGTCGCCGAGCTGTCTGCCGACGAGTGTGAGCACGAAACACCAGATGAGCGAGCCCGCGGCGGTGAAGGCGGCGAAGCGGGCGTAGGGCATGCGCGCGATGCCGGCGGGCAAGGAGACGTAGGCACGCACCACCGGTAAGAATCTGCCTATGAAGACCGTGATGTCGCCGTGCTGGGCGAAAAACTCATCCGCGCGAGCGGCATCACGGCGGGAGATCAGCACGTACTTGCCGTACTTGAGCAGCAGCTCGCGGCCGCCCGTGGCACCAATGGCATAGGCAATGCTCGAGCCGATCACTTCGCCTGCGCTGCCAATGAGCACGACGGCCGCGAAGCTGAACGTGTGATCGAGCTTGAGGGTGGCGGCGAGACCCGACACGGTCACTGCTCCCGCAAGCGGCAGCACCAGCTCGCTCGGCAGCGGAATCAAGCAGCTCTCGATGATGGTGGCGAGGAGAATGCCACCGTAGCCAAAATGGTTGAAGAGAAAGCTCACGAAATCTTGCACGATTACCTCCTGCCGGCCCAAGTATCATGGCACGCGTGCGTAGGGAGTGTGCTGCCTACATCCACGGGCACGGACGAATGCGATTCGCCCCTACCCTGCATCGACCAATGCAAGATCTTTGAATGCAAACAGCCCCTACGCGGAATGCAAACAGCCCCTGCGCGCCTCCGGCACAAACCACATTTGGCTTGCGGCGGCATAAGACATGCCTAGTATACCGGCTTCAGCCGCATCGCTGATCTCGAATCCTCCTTTATACTAAAACCGTGAACGCGATCGCTCGCTTTGAAGCGCTGATGGAATCGACGGTGGAACGTGGGTTTGCGCGCCTGCTGCGCACGCGCATGCAGCCGGTTGAGGTGGCGAAGCGGCTCTCCCGAGAAATGGAAGCGCAGCGCACAGTGGCGATCAATCGCGTCTTGGTGCCAAACAGGTACGACGCTGCACTCAGTGGTGAGGACTACGATCACTTCGCTCCCATTCAGGCGACCTTGCAAAAGGAGATTGCGACCTACTTGATGGAGTACGCGGAGGAGCGATCGTACTCCATGCCGGGTGCGGCCACGGTCGCCTTTGTGCGGGATGAGAGCCTGCGGCCCGGCGGGTTGCGGGTGGCCGCACGCCTGGAGGATTCAGGGATAGAGGAGCCGGCTGGGACCGCGCGGCTGCAACCCACGCGGCGGATGCCCCGCGGCGAGCCCGCGCAGGCTGCAGGCCCACAGGTGCGAACCGGCCGGGCGCGCATTGAGGTGCAAGGGACGTCTTGCGTCATCGATCGCGACGTCGCTACGATTGGGCGAGGTCTGGACAACGACGTGGTCGTGGAAGACCCGCGAGTCTCGCGGCATCACGCGCGCTTGCAGCGCGTCGCCCAAGGCTGGGAGGTAGCCGATCTGGCCAGCACCAACGGGACGTTCGTCAATGGCGCTAAGGTACGGCAGCGCCCGGTGGCCGATGGCGACACGGTCTCACTCGGTGGCTTGGAAATGAAGTTCTTCCTAGACGCGTCCAGACGGTGAGCTTTTCGATTATCGACCTCGTGGCGCGGCTTGCTCTCGTCGCTACCCTCTACCTGTTTCTTATATTCGTGGTGCGGGCGCTGTACCGCGATTTGCGCGTAGCAGGGAAGTCGCTTGGGGGAGCGGGTTCCCCGCGCGCAACCGGTGCGCCGCAGCTGACCGTGCTGTCGGCGGGCAAGACCGCGTACGCGGCGGGGCAGGTATTTCGACTCCAGGGTCCAACCGTTATTGGCCGCGACCCACACTGCGACATTCCCGTGGATGATGATTTCGTCTCGAGCCACCACTTGCGCTTGCTTCCCGGACCCGATGGCTGGCAGGCGGAAGATCTCGGCAGCACGAATGGCTCGCGCCTCAATTCGGCCCGGCTGCCCGGCACCGCGCTGCTGCAGCAGGGAGACATCCTGGACATCGGGCGGTTTCGCGTGCGCTTTTCGCTGCAGCAGCCATGAGTGTGCGGTACCCGGATCTCGCGGTTACCTGCCCGTCTCTAGGCACGCCTGGCAGCGTCTCCATCGCGTGGGTCGCGGAGACACGACGGTCGAGGCGGACTGAAGTCCACACTAGGCTAGCCGTGAGGCTCCCCGGGTTGAAACCCGGGGCATCAATGCCGCGGCGGCCCGTGACGAGGCGGTGGGGGCTGGCATCCGGGGCGTCAAGGCCGCGCACGCTTGCGGTCCGCGTTAGCTCCTGGCTCCTGGAGCCGGCATTCGCCGATGGTGCCACACTCCGTGCCTCTGCAAGATGCCGTCGTGGGGGCCTGTTCGCAGGGTCGTTGCCGTTCGCAGTGTTGTGTGCACGGGGCGGACAGAGACGGAGCTGCGGTCCCTACGGTGTTGCGGCAATGGTTGTGCGCAGGACAGGTGACGCAGGAGATGTGCGGCCATGAGCGGACGTGGCGCGAGTGGCTCACAGCGGTCTACTGAGTACAGGCTGTTGCTGGTAGTGGGGGTGTACCTGGCGATTGGCGGCTGGCTGCTGGTGGCTAATCTGCCGGCGCTTTCCGCAGTCGAGACTGTGCGCGAGCTGGCGGCACTCCTCGGCCTATTTGCCGTGGCGAGTCTTTTCCTGACCTGGCGTTTGCCCGGCTCCGACCAGGTGTTGCTGCCGGTGGTGGCGCTGCTGAGCGCCATAGGCATGCTCTCCATTCGGAGGCTTGGCGTAGATGACCAGTATGCTGGCTACGCCGAGCGCCAGATTCTGTGGCTCGCGGTGGGTATCGTGGTGCTGGTGGCTACCATTTCGTTGGTGCCACGGTTAGACGCCTTACGCCGCTACAAGTACACGGCTGCCGTCGTGGGGTTTCTCCTGATCCTGGGCACCATCAAATTCGGGGTTGATATCACGGGTGGGCCTTACAAGCGCTGGTTTGGCTTTCACGGGGTCTATTTCCAACCGGTGGAGATTCTCAAGATTCTGGTGGTGGTGTTCTACGCGGCGTACCTCGACGAGAAGCGCGAGGTACTCGCGCAAGCAGAGCTCCGCCTTGGGCGGTATCGCCTCCCGCCGCTGCAGTACCTCGGCCCGCTATTTCTCACCTGGCTGCTCTCACTCGTGCTTCTTACATTTCAGAATGACCTGGGGAGCGCGCTGCTCTTCTTCGGCATTTTCCTGGCCATGCTCTACGTTGCGAGCGAGCGCCACAGCTACACCTGGATTGGCCTCGGGGTGTTTGCGTTTGGCGTGGCCGTAGCCTACAAACTGTTTCCGCACGTGCGCGAGCGCGCGGACATCTGGCTCTACCCCTGGCAGTACGCGCATGACCAGGCATACCAGGTGGTGCAGGGGCTGATCGCGCTGGCGAGCGGGGGGATCTTGGGCAGCGGCCTTGGCCTGGGGCACCCCGGCTACGTGCCGGTGGCGAATACCGACTTCATCTTCACCAGCATCGGGGAAGAGGCCGGTCTCATTGGCTGTCTCCCGGTGCTGGTGCTGTTCCTGGTGCTGGCATTCCGCGGGCTGCGCATTGCTACCGTGGCGCGCGACCCGTTCGAGGCCTTGCTGGCCGTTGGGCTCACGAGCACGCTGGCGATTCAGGCGCTCGTAATCATCGGGGGCAACTTGCGGCTCATGCCGCTGACCGGCGTGACGCTGCCGTTCATGAGCTACGGAGGCAGCTCGTTGCTGGCGAACTTCGTGGCGATTGGCTTGCTGCTGAGGATCAGCGCGCAGCAGCGGGAGGCGGCATGACTGAGATGCGGCGGGGCATGGCCGCGCGCTTGAGGCGGCTGGCCGTGGTGTTCATGGCGGCTTACTTTCTCCTCTCCGCGCTGCTGGTGTACTGGCAGGTCGTGCGAGCACCAGATCTAGTGAATCGTCCGGACAATCCCCGATTGTATGCCGCCCGGCTGGCCGTGCATCGCGGCGCCATCAGCGATAGACGCGGCGTAGTGCTCGAGCAGACCACGTTCACCGGCGACAACCCGGTGCGTACGCTCTACGACCCGTCCCTCAGCGCGTTGATCGGCTACCACAGCCAGCAGTTCGACAACACGGGGCTGGAGGACGCGTACAACGACTACCTCAACGGTGCGGCGGCGACGCAGCCCCTGGACAACACCATTCGTCGCCTGTTGCACGAGCCCGTGCTGGGCGACACCCTGCAGCTGACGATTGACGACCGGATCCAGCGCCTCGCGGATGCGGCACTCGGCGATGGCCCCGGTGTCGCTCTGGTGGCGGATCCGCGCACAGGCCAGATCCTCGCGATGGTGAGCAAGCCGTCCTACGACGCCAACCGCATCGACGAGCCGGGGTACTGGGAATCGCTGCAGGGTAGTAGCGGGCAGTTGGTGAACCGGGCGCTGGACGGCCTGTATCCGCCGGGATCGTTGTTCAAGACCATCACCTTGGCGGACGCACTCTCGAGTGGCAGGTTTACGCTGCAGTCGCTATTCAGCGGGCAGGAGGCAACCGGGCCTCTGTTCGTGGGGGGATCGGAGCTGGGGACTGCCACCAATAACTTGCCGCCCGGGGTGAACCAGGTCACGCTGGAAGATGCGTACATGTACAGCGACAACATCGTGTTCGCGAATCTGGGGCTCAAGCTTGGCGCGAACGCCCTGGTGCAGGGAGCCACGCGATTTGGCTTCGGTCAATCTATTCCCTTCGATTTGCCGGTGGCGACCAGCACTGTAACCGGCAAGGCAGGATCGCTGCAGAGTGCCTACAACCTGGCCACGAGCGCGTTCGGCCAAGCCGGCGTGCTGGCGACACCGCTGCAAGTGCTGCTCATGGACGAAGCGATAGCCAACGACGGCACCATCATGCAGCCGATGGTGGTACAGACGGTGCGGGCGCCGGACGGCGAGGTTCTGCTCGACAATAGGGCGCAGGTCTGGCAGCAGGCGCTCGATCCCGCGGTAGCGCACGAGGTGGCGCAGGCGATGGTCAGGGCGGTGAACGGGCCAGGCGCCAGCGGCTATGCCGCGCAACTGCCGGGCGTGGTGGTAGCGGGCAAGACGGGCACAGCGCAAGTGGACGGCGCGGGGAAGCTGCCGCACGCCTGGTTCATGGCGTTTGCTCCGGCGAACAATCCACGGTTGGCGGTGGTGGTGCTGAAGGAGAATGCCGGGGAAGGAGCTACGGTCGCGGCCCCCATCGCGCGCCAGATTCTGGCCGGGGCGCTGCCGCTGTACCCCTGATCAGCGACAAACTCTAACTCGGATTGACTTGCTCACCACTCTGTGCCCGGAGCGTGCCGCGACCACGAGCGTGCCATTCATGGTCTTGGCCGGCCGGAAGGCCATGTGAAGGTGGCCATGGTAGCAGCCGAGCTTGTCGGCGACGCCGGAGAAGGTGGTTTGATAGAGCACGACGAGCCGGGTCGGCTGGAGCGTGCGACCATGTGGCCCGGAGAGGGACTGCTGCTGCACGATCTGCAAGGTGACGGTGATTTTGGCACCGGGTGCGGTTTGCAGCGTGAACGTGGTGAGGCTGCTGGCGTGGATGAGTGTGGCCAGTCCAGATATCTGTAGCCCCAGCACCGTGGTGATTGCACGGGCGACATGGCTACTGAGCAGGGCCGGGGTAGCGGGCAGGCTTGCGCGGGGTGCTCGGGTAGCCGTCGCGGTGGCAGTGTGGCTGGCCGTGGCACTGCGGTTCGGCGTAGCTGTGCGGGTCGCGGTGCGGCTCGGCGTGGCGGTGGCGCTGGGGGTCGTGGTTAGGGTCGCCGTAGGCGTTTCGGTGGTGGTTGGTGCAACGATCATCGTGGCGGTCGCCGTCACTGGGATCGAGGGCGACACAGTTGCCGACGCGGTGCCGGTGGGCGTGACGATTGCGGAGGGCGTGGGGGTCGCCGTGGGGGCAAGGTTGAGCAGGCTAGCGATCGCGGCGTCAATCTGGATGCGCGGCGCCGTGACGCCGCTCACGGGGTCGTTAATCTGGCGTCCCGTGGCCTTGAGTGCCGAGAGAATCTGGTCTAGCGTGACGTGCGGCGCTGCCGACCGGATTACAGCGAACGCACCGCTCAGCACGGCTGCCGAGTCGGACGTGCCCGTGTAGGCCATGAAACCACTGGTGGCGTCGGCACTGGCGACGGCGACGCCGGGCGCCCAGAACATCAGGTTGGATCCGCGATCGCCGAACGAGGGCACGGAGTCGTCATCGTCGACCGCACCGGTGCTGATCGCATTGGACACGCAAGACGGGTACTCGATCCCGTCCGTCAGCCCATCGTTCCCGGTGGCTACGACGGTGGCGATGCCTGCTGCGCGGAGCGCGGCGATCGCGGCGACGATGGCGGGATTGAGCGCATCACAGGGGGTGCTGTAGTCGGTGTCCGGCGCGGCGAAGCTGAGATTGACGGCTGCAATCGGGATGGCGGCGCTCTCCTGGTAGACCCAGTTCAGCCCGTTGATGACATCCGACTCATAGGCGGCGATGGCACTGGGACCGGCAGTGGAGTAGACTTGGACGGCGACAATCTTCGCCTGAGGTGCTACACCACTGAAGCCGGGGCCGCCGCTGTAGGTCCCGTCGCCGGCGGCGATGCCGGCCATGGCGGTGCCGTGGCTACAGTCTTCGGAAGAGGTGCAGGGAGCAGCGGCGCCCACGCCAACCTGGCTCGCCTGCCCGTTTGGGCACAGGCTCGAGCCGGCCTGACCGCCACCGGAGAAGCACGCTTCGGCGATCACCCGCCCACCGAGGAACGGGTGGCTGTCTTGTACACCCGTGTCGAGAATGGCGATGGCCTCACCGGATCCCGAGTAGCCCAGGTTCCACGCCTGCGGCGCACCGACGTCCGTATCGCTGCCGGCGTCGGCGGGACGGAGCAGGCTGTCCGGCTCGATACCGGCTACGAAGGGCGAGCGGGCCAGCAGGTTTAGGCCAGTCGCGTCGGCTTCGAGCACGACGCTGGGAAAGGACCACGTGCGGCCGCCAAGCACGCTGACGTGCGCGCTGGGGAGGCGCTCGAGCAGGCGGCTGCGCGCCTGGACTATTGCCTGCGAGGCGCCACCCGCGGCGCCTGCCAGGCGCAGGGTGACGATGATGCGAACGTGGCCGGACGATCGCGCCTGCTGGAGCAGTGCCGGCATGGCAGATGGCATGGGGGTATGTTGCGCCGCGCTGCCGGCATGGGGTGCTACGGAAGGCCTCGCGGTCCCGAAGTCCAGCGCGTGACCAGGGGCGGCTGCCAGCACCAGGCAGCCACACAACCCGAGCACCGCGAGCGCTAGATGTGGTCTCATCGGCACTATAGTTGACTGAAACGCCGAACTCAGCAATGGCCTGGTTAGCGCTCGCGCTGCGCCAATTGGCGGGTCAAGGGGTACCATGAGGGGAGCCTGATTGTGTGGGAGAAGGAGCGTGACCGATGACCGAGGCGACGAGCTATGCCGCATTTTGGCTCTACAAGGCGCTGCCGGATTGGCGGCAGGTTGAGGCGCGTGCACGGGCGGCGGCGCGCGAGGAATTCGCCGGGACGATCGAGCGTGCATCCGACGCGGTGACGCTGCGCGGCGCGTATTCGCTGGCGGGTCTGCGCGGCGATACGGACCTGCTGCTCTGGGTGCATGGCAGCGACTTCGCGGCGATCCATGCGCTCGCGGTGGCGCTGCGCAAGACCGAGCTCGGCGCCTACTTGACAGAACAATACAGCTACACCGGCATGGTGCTGCAGTCGCGGTACGCCCCGGAGCACCGGCCCGCATTCACCAAGGGGGCGGCGCCCAAGACCTACCTCAGCATGTATCCATTCGTGAAGACGCATGCGTGGTACCAGCTGCCCTTCGAACGCCGCCGGGCGCTGATGGGGGAGCACGGACGTATTGGGCAGCCGCACAGCGCGCTGCCCGAGGTGCGCATAGAGACGGAGCCCGATGGTGAGGGCCGGCGCTCAGGGGGCGTGGCCACGGCTCCCGTCGCGGCGCCCACCGGAGGCGTGCTGACGAATACCATCCACTGTTACGGGCTTGGAGATCAAGAGTTCGTGGTGGCGTTCGAGGCCGACGAGCCCTCGGCGATAGTGCGCATGGTCGAGGAGCTTCGGGCGGCCGAAGTGCGGATCTACACCGCCGTCGATACGCCGATCTTCCTGGGCGTGCGCAAGCCAGTGCGGGAGGCGCTCGCGGATCTCGGCTGACCTATGCTAGAGCCACGCTGGAGTCGGTTGGGTGCTCGGCTGCTCGGGCAGACAAACGGGGATGGGCATGTTGCCCGCGGTCTCTGTGCGTGTTTGCGCGTGCATTGTCCGCCCTGGCCATCCTAGCGCGATCCCGGGCCGATAGTGGCTGGTCAGGTACGCTGGGAGTGCAGTTAGCAGCGCGACGGCGCGCCTTTGCACTATCGGAGACCTACTATGCCAAATCAAGCTCAACAAACCCCAGCAACTTCCATCGATCCCAGGACCAGCGTCGGAGAGGTCTCGCTCGCGGTGGCCGACCTAGGGCGCTCACTGGCGTTCTATACGCAGGGTTTTGGCCTTGCGCTCCTCACACGCGATGCCGGGGGCGCGACGCTCGGCGCAGGCGGCGCCAGGCTGCTCACCCTGACCGAGCAGCCTGGCGCACTACCGTGGCCGGGCCGCTATGCCGGACTCTACCATTTCGCCGTCCTGGTGCCCACGCGAGCCGATCTGGGCCGTTGGCTGCGGCACTGGCTGAATTCGGGTTTTCCCATGCCCGGGCAGGGCGATCACCTGGTCAGCGAGGCACTCTACCTCTCAGATCCTGACGGCAACGGCATCGAGATCTACTGCGATCGTCCTCGCAGTGCATGGCAATGGCAGGACGGCCGCGTGCGTATGGCCAGCGAGCCGGTGGATGTGGCCGGGGTGCTAGCTGCAGGCAACGCGGCACCCGGGCAATGGGAAGGACTGCCTGCAGGTACTCGTCTGGGCCACATCCACCTCCAGGTGGGAGACATCGGGCAGGCTGCCGCGTTCTACCATGACGTGCTCGGCTTTGACATCGTTGCCAGTCTCCCCAGCGCATTATTCGTCTCTGCCGGAGGGTACCATCACCACATCGGCATGAACACCTGGCAAAGCCGTGGTGCATCTGCCGCGCCACCGGGTGTTGCCGGTCTGCGCTACTTCACCATTGACCTGGCGGATTCAGGGGTGCTGACCGATGTGCTGGCGCGACTGGATGCTGCCGGTGTCGGCTCAATCCAGGAGGCCGGTGGTAGCCGCATACTCGATCCGTGGCGGAATGCCATCCAGCTGCGCCTCTGGCCCGGCAAGGCGGCCGGCTGACAACACGCCAGTAACGGCAGCTGCATGACGGCCGCTCGCACGGGCCGTGCGCCGGCGGGCGCAGCGGTGGGGCGCGGCTTTACGGAGCGGATGGCGGCCTGAGCAGCTCGTGCAAGGCGTCTGGGTCTGTTACAGGACGGCGGCACACGTACCGCTCGCACAGGTAGGCGGTAGCCGTGCCGCCGAGCTGCACACGGCCCTGAAACATGGGGGACGTGCTTGCTGCTGCCTGCGCGGGCGTAGCGACGCCGATGACGAGGTTGGGATCGAACCGTGCGTGCGCGCAACGCAGGAGCGCCCGCGTATCGGCGGCCGCGGGGTCGCCGATGATTGCCAGCTCGCGAGCCGGCTCGGTGGCCATATCCGCGGCGCAAAGCAGTCGGGCGAAGCCCAAGGGCGCCGCGGATATGCTGTCGTGCAGGGGGGTGATAGCCTGCAGCGCGAGCGTCCGGTAGTGTTCGTCGCCGGTGTGCGTGGCGAGACGCAGTAGCACCTCCGCTGCCACCGAGTTGCCCGAGGGTACGGCATTGTCGTAGAGGTCGCGCGGCCGGTGGATGAGTCGTTCGTGATCGCTGCTGGTGCTGTAGAAGGGACCGCCGGCGGGGTCGGCAAAACGATCGACGATGTGGTCCGCCAGTGCCAGCGCTTCGAGGCGCCAGCGATCGACCCCGGTGGTCTCGTAGAGGGCGAGCAGTGCATCGGCCAGGAATGCGTAGTCGTCGAGGTAGCCGTTGAGCTTTGCCCGGCCGTCCTTATAGGTGTGGAGGAGGCGTCCACCGTCGTGCCGCATGGTGGCAAGGATGAAGGCGGCGTTCGCCTCGGCGGTTTGGCGGAACGTGGCGTCGTCGAAGACCGCGGCGGCCGTGGCGAAGGCGCGCAGCATCAGTCCGTTCCAGGCGGTGATGATCTTCTCGTCGCGTGCCGGATGTATGCGTCGATCGCGTGCTTCGAGCAGGGTGGCGCGGCAGCGGACCAAGACGGCTTCGAGCGCTTGAGGGTCCGTGCCGGAGGTCGCGGCGAGAGCAGCGAGGTCTTGGGCCACGTGGAGGATGTTCTTGCCCTCGAAGTTACCCCGGGGAGTGACGCCGTAGGCTTGCATGAACAGCGGCGCATCGGGGCCGAGCAGGGCAGCGATCTGGTCGGCAGTCCAGAGGTAGAACGTGCCCTCATGGCCATCGCTATCGGCGTCCTGGGTAGCGAAGAAGCCGCCGTGGGTGGCGGTCATCTCCCTCTGCACATAACGAAGCGTTCCTGCAGCCACGCGGCGGTAGGCTGAGTTGCCAGTGACCTGGTAGGCATACGTGTAGACGCGTGCGAGCTGGGCGTTGTCGTAGAGCATCTTCTCGAAGTGCGGCACGAGCCACTGCTCGTCCACGCTGTAGCGGTGGAAGCCGCCGCCGAGCTGATCGTAGATGCCGCCGCGGGCCATGGCCGTGAGCGTGTGCTCGGCCATTTGGAGGAAGGGCTTCCAGTGCCGGGCGACCCGGAGCAGCACCTCGATGGCCATCGGCTGGGGGAACTTTGGCGCCCCGGTGAGCCCGCCGTACTGATGATCGTGGCTCGCGCCGATGGCCCTGGCGGCGCGCTGGACGAGGTCGAGGTCGGGCTCGGGGCTGGCGGGCGAAGCAATCTGGTTGCCGAGGCTGGCGGCGATCTGCGTGGCGTCGCGTTCAAGATCGCTGCGCCTATCGCGATAGGCGTCGCCGATAGCCGAGAGCAGCATTCTGAAGCCCGGAAGGCCGTGGCGCGGCTGTGGCGGGAAGTAGGTGCCGCCGAAGAACGGCCGGCCGTCGGGTGTGAGGAAGACGGTCATAGGCCAGCCGCCCGATCCCGTGAGGCGCTGCACGGCTTCCATGTAGATGGAATCCAGGTCTGGCCGCTCCTCGCGGTCTACCTTCACGGGCACGAACAGCGAGTTGATGAGCGCCGCGGTGTCGGGATCCTCGAATGATTCGTGCGCCATGACGTGGCACCAGTGGCAGGCTGAATAGCCGATACTGAGCAAGATCGGCTTGTCGTCTTCCCTGGCACGGGCGAGCGCTTCCTCACTCCAGGGATACCAATCGACAGGGTTGTCTTTGTGCTGCAGCAGATAGGGGCTAGATTCCTGGGCAAGCCGGTTGGCCATGAGAGGTTCTCCCTGCTCGCGCGGTACTGCGTGCGCGTATGGCAGGTGCAGCCCGTAGTGGCTGCGGGTTGCAGGAGGTATCTGCCCTCAGTGTACTCCTTGCTTTCGCTAGGGTGGCCAGGCCGCCGGAGGATAGGGCTACGCGATAGTCGGAGGGCAGTACTACGATGTGATGCGCGCGGCCAGGTGCAGATCCATCTTGCCGAAGCGGATCTCCACCGGGAACACCAGGCGCGGGAAGCTCCCCAGCGACAGCTTGCCGGGGCCCACGTGGATGGTTGGGGGGAAGATGGTCGTGACGTAGTTGATGGCGGCTAGCTGGGACGCCGTGGCGCCGGCCAGGACATTGCCTAGCTCGCCAATGCCGCTCAGGGCGATGTCATCGAGTTCCGTAAGCTCCTCACCCAGGACGAACGAGAGATACTGCAGGGCCGTCTTGCTCGAGAGCGCGAGCACTACGGCGCCCTCAATTTGCTGCGCCAGTGGGACAACCACTACCACGTCGTCCAGCCGAATGGGCCCGGCCTGTACGCGTGGCTGCTTCAGCTCAACTGGCTCCCCAATCTCTTTCAGGAGCACCTCACGTGCAGCACGGGTGAAGGCGTCGATGACTTGTGCGTCCAACCGCTCACTCCTCTTCAGCTGTGGTCTGGGGACTCCTGCCCAACGTAGCCTGCGCGCTGTGCCAATGCGCCAATGTCAAGGCTGGATGCGCGCTGCCAGTTGCAGATCGATGGTGCCAAGTGGCACGATGACCTGGAAGACGAGCCGTGGCACAGAGAGGGTGGAGATTGTGCCGCCTCCGACGTAGACTGTGGGTGGGGCGATTACGGTGGTGTAGCCGATCTCTGCCAGCTTCGACATTGCCGCACCGGCTATCATGTTGCCCAGCTCGCCAATGCCGCTGAGCGCCACGTCGTCCAGCTCACCGATTTCCTCGCCCAGGATGTTCGACAGGTACTGCTTGGCCGTGCTATCGGTGAGTCCCAGCAGGACTGCCCCTTCGATATGCTGCGCGAGGCCGACGACGACCATGATATCTCCCGCCTGGCACGGGCCTCCCTGCAGGCGCGGGCCTTTGACTTCCACCGGCCCACCAATCTCCTGTGCCAGCACGTCTCGGGCCGCGCCGGTGAACGCTGCAATGATCTGTGCATTCATCCTTCACTACTCCTCAATAGCAACCTGGGCCGTAGCCCTGAGAGGGCGGTCTCAGCGCCTCTATCTGATTATACACGGCCGCCGGACCGCATGCGCTCGGAATGCAACCTGCACGGTGTAGCATACAGCGAAACTGGTCGTGGCGGGGGCTATGTCGAGGCACGTTCGGCGAGAATGCTCAGATGCACGTAGCACTGCGTGCGAAAAGAGGGTATTCTCATTGCTATCGGGACGTGCGCTGGAATGGAGGACAGAGAAGTGGACAGGTCGCCATTTCTGATCTCGTTCCTGTCGGAGTCCAGGGTGCTCCCCTGCTTCACCACGGATCGCGCAGGGACCATTTCTCATTGCAGCCCTGCCGCAATCTCGTGCCTGAGACTGAGCGCCGACCGGCTGCTTGGGCATCCGCTCTGGTGTCTGCTGGTCGAGCCAGACGCTACGCTGCTGCGGCGGCAACTGCGTGAGGGGGAGGCGCCACGGCGTGCGCCGTTGCCGCTTACCTTCCGGGATGCCGAGGGCCACACCGTGACGCTGACCTGTGTCCTCGAAGCTCACGCGGATGGCTTTGTGCTGGTCGGCGAGGCTACCGCGGGTGGTGAGGCGACTGCCGAGGCGCTGCGCCAGAGCGAGAGCCGCTTCCACACGCTTCTCGAGGCCAGTCCCATCGGCATTTCCATTACCGATGCCGCCGGTCACTATGAGACGGTCAACCAGGCTTACTGCTCGATCCTTGGCTACACGCGAGACGAGCTTATGGGCAGGCAGTTCACGCTGGTCTACGCGGCCGATTTGAACGCGGAGATGCTCCGCAAACACGACGAGCTGGTGGCTCATGGCAAGCCGTACCGGGGCTTTCACGACATGCTTCGCGCCGACGGGCATACTGTCACGGTGCTGATCAACTCGGCGCCCGTACCCGGCCCAGACGGGCAGCAGAAGTGCGCGACGTTCATCATGGACGTGACGGCGCAGGAGCGCATGTCGGCGGCGCTACGCGTCAGCCAGGCCCGACTGCGTGCCGTGATCGAGTATGCGCCCATTGTCCTCTTTGCCCTGGACCAGCATGGGGTGGTCACGTTCTACGAGGGTGGGGCATTAGCGGCGCACGGCATCTCGCCGGGTCCCGTGGTGGGACAGTCTGTGCTCAGCTGGCTTGTGGAGTGGCCGCACTTGCGGGAGCAAGTGCGCCGCGCGCTTGCGGGCGAGGCGTTTTCGACGATTATCGAGATGTCCAATATGGTCTTCGAGGTGTGCTGGACACCAGAGCATGACGCTGCCGGCGAGGTGACAGGTGGGACGGGGCTTGCCGTGGATGTTACGGAAACAGTCTATGCCAAGCGCGACGCCGAGCGTGCGCACGCGGCAGCGGTCGAGCTGGCGCAGCTACGGAGTGACTTCGTGATGTCTATCAGCCACGAGCTGCGCACACCGCTGACCTCGTTCATCGGGTATGGCGAGATTCTGCAGGCACACTGGGATCAGCTGGACGATGCGCAACGCCGGGACCGGCTGGCGCGCATGGTGCTGGCGGCGAACCGGCAGAAACGCCTGGTGGAGGATTTGTTGTCCCTGTCGCGCCTGGACAGCAACCTGCCAACGCCCCGGCGCATTCCGCTCAATGTTGCCGGTTTGGTGCAGCGGGTGGCGAGCGAGGTCAAGGGATCGTACCCAGGCCAGCACATTGAGCTTGAGGGGCCTGGCGACATGCATGCGCTTGGCGACCCCGACCGGACCGCGCAGATTCTGGCCAACGTTATTGACAACGCCGCCAAGTATTCGGTGGAAGGTAGTCCCGTTGCCATCACGTGGTGCCTCGAGGAAGGCGTGGTCCTGGTCAGGGTGCGTGATTCAGGCTGTGGCCTGCCCGAGGTCCACCGGGCGCGCCTCTTCACCCGCTTCGGCAGGATCCCCGGTAGCCCCATTCGAGCCGGCAGGGTTGGTGCCGGCTTAGGCCTGTACCTTGGCAGGGAGTATGCCAGGGCGATGGGTGGCGACCTCGATCTGGAGGAAACCGGGCCAACCGGCAGCACCTTCCGGCTCCGCTTGCCGGCAAACCTCGGTTAGGCATCGTGGACGGCCGACCCGCATTAGGTGTGGGGTGGGAGCGAGCCTGACACCGCGCGAGGTCATCCGGTACAGGCTGCAAGCGGCTGGCAGCGCACGGCCACTACGGTGTCGGGTTGGTGTGCCCAATCGTCGACAGACTACCAGAGCCGAAGCAGGAAAGGTATGTACGTGGGGGCGACGACTGTCGTGACTATCGCTGCTCCCATCATCGCGAGGCTCGCCAGCGCTCCGGCCTCCTCCGATTCGCCGAGCGCCGCGACTGTGCCGATGACGTGCGAGACAGTGCCTAGGGCGATGCCGCGCGCTGCAGGGCCGGTAATGCCGCACCGCGTGAGCAATGTGGGTCCAAGCAAGGCGCCGATGATGCCCGTAAAGACCACGAAGACGGCCACCAGCGACGTATCGCCGCCGTGCAGCTGCACGAGCTCGATGGCGATGGGCGTGGTGACGGACTTGAAAGCAAGCGTGTTCCGGATCACCATGGTCAGGCGCCCCAGAGCCGACAAGCCGATCACGGCGAGGATGGTCACGAGCGTTCCAGCGGTCACCCCCGCCAGCAGCGGCAGGGCCAGAGCGCGCAGGCGGGCGCGCTGGCTGTGAACCGGCACGGCCAGGGCCACGGTGGCCGGCCCGAGCAGCCAACCGGCGAGATCTTTGACTGGCTTGTAGTCGGCAAAGGATAGTCCCGAAAGATGCAGTCCAAGGATGAGCGCCAGCGCGCTCACGGGAATAGGGTGCGCTAACGGATGCCGGACCCGGCGCGAGAGCAGGTAGGCCAGGGCGTAGGCTGCCACTGTGAGGACCAGCAGCAGCGCGACAAGCGGTCCGCCTGGCATTGTCACGCGCCGATCTTGGTGGTCAGCTGCGCGGCGAAGCCCGCCACTATGATGCCAATGACTGCGCTGACGACCAAGCTGATGCCCAGCACAATGCCACTGCTGGCAATGAGCGCGGGCCAGGCCATGATTCCGACGATAAACGGCACGAACAGGAGACCGAGGTGGCGTGAAACGAATGCTGAAGCTTCGGCCAGCGCCGTGGCACGCACGATGCCGGTCTCGAGCAGCGCAAGCAGCAGCAACAGGCCGAGCAAGTTGCCCGGCAGCGGCAGACGGGATGCTTGGGCGATGAGGGAGCCTGCCTCGTAGAGCAGCCAGAGTAGCACACACTGTCCGGCCACACGCACGGCAAGGTTACGATGCGTGCCGAACAGGTGGTGCATAGGCGTGCCCCTCACACGGATGTATCCGGCGCTCCATGGCGAACCATCCGCGGCTAGTGTAGCACGCGCACGGGCCACACTCGCGAGTACGGTTCGATTCAAGCGCCGTGAGCGGCACGATAGCGAGCGTCGAGTCTATCTTTAGAGCGTGGGCAGAAACAGACTGCCGGTTGCAGTGGGTAACGGAGGCGACATGATCTATCGTAGTCTGGGACGCACCGGCGTGCAGGTATCGCCGCTATGTCTGGGCGCCATGAATTTCGGCGGGCCGACACCGGAAGCGGAGGCGCTACGCATCGTCGACGAGGCGCTCGACGGCGGGATCAATTTCATCGATACCGCGAATGTGTACAGCGCGGGAGAGAGCGAGCGGATCGTAGGGCGGGCATTGCAGCTAAACGGCCGGCGGGATCGGGTGGTGCTCGCCACCAAGGTCAACGGCGAGATGGGGCCGGGACCGAACGACCGAGGTATCAGCCGCTACCACATCATGAAGGCCTGCGAGGATTCCTTGCGGCGTCTGCAGACCGACCATATCGACCTCTACCAACTGCACCGGCCCTCGCTGGAGATTCCCCAAGACGAGACCCTGCGCGCTCTAGACGACCTGGTGCGCGCGGGCAAGGTGCGCTATGCCGGCTGCTCGACATTCCCTGCCTGGATGGTGATGGAGGCGCTGGCGATCAGCGATCGCTACAGTTTAGTGCGGTTCGTCTCGGAGCAGCCTCCCTACAACCTGCTGGACCGCCGCATTGAGAACGAACTCGTGCCACTGGCGCGGCGTCACGGGCTGGCTCTGCTGCCCTGGTCGCCGCTGGCCGGCGGCATTCTGGCAGGCCGCTACAGCGATGTCGATAGTGCGCCGCCGGGCTCGAAGCTGGAGCGCTTCGGCAAGCAGAGCATGTTTGGCGAGCGCGTGACGCGCCGCGGCGTAGCCGTGGCAACGGCAGTGGGTGAGGTAGCCCGCGAGCAGGGGCTGACGACCAGCCAACTCGCGCTACTGTGGTGCAAGGACCAGCCGGGAATCACCGCGCCGATTTTCGGGCCGCGCACGGTGGACCACCTGCGAGATGCCCTGGGTGTGCTCGAGAGGACGCTGAGCCCGGAGGTTGCCCGCCAACTCGACGCGCTGAACGGACCGGGCAACGCGGTGAGTGACTTCCACAACAGCAACGACTGGATGAAAGCGCGGGTTACCGATCCGCGGGAAGCAGGGTGAACGCGCCTCCTTGAAGCGGCGTGATGGCTCGGAAGTCACGCTCGTCGAACGTCAGGATACGGAGGGTGCGGTAGCGGAATGCCAGCACGGCCACGGACAGGTCGGCCAGGCCAAGATCGAGCGCCGCGAAGCGATCGTGCAGAGCAAGCGCTAGCTCATAGTCGACCTGCGTCAAAGTCTCGACGCGAAAGCGCCCCACGCTGAGATCTTCGAGGAATCGTCGCGCAGCGAGCGGGCCGCCCCGCTGGCGGAGCAGGTAATCAATCTCCGCCGTAACCGGGCCTGGGATCAGCAGCGGTCCCGGGTCGGTTTCCAGGATGCGACGAACCGCATTGTGGCGAGGATCGCGTGTGTCTCCAAGCGCGACTACCGGCGCAGTGTCGACGATGAGGGTCAGTGGCCGAACCCTCGCAGCAACTCCTCCTCGGGAACGTCCGCCACGGAGGTGCCGTCACCTTCCCACGTTCCGGTGAGCGCGAAGCGCCGATCTCCAGCTTGCTGCAGTTCATAGGCTGCCAGCGCCTCTCGCACGACCTCGGCCTGGCTGCGCCCTTCCCGCTCCGCCAGGCGGCGCAGGCGCTCCCGATCCGTATCTTCAAGGTATATACTGGTCTTCTTCATGGATGTAGGGTAGCATGTAGGGTGTGGTGAAGTCAACGCTGCTGCGCGCCACACCAGGTACGACAGGCTGCTGGGTTAGCCGGCCAACGGTTCGAACCTTGCCTGGAAGAACCGCAGGTAGGTGGGCTCGTAGGTCATTCGCAGGCCGCGCACCGCGGAGTGCCGGGCGTACACGGCGTCGACCGCTTCGGCGGTGACGTCCATGTGCGCCTGGGTGTAGACGCGTCTGGGGATGGTCAGGCGCACCAGCTCGAGCGCGGGATGGCGATGCTCGCCGGCCTGAGGGTCGCGGCCGGCGGAGACGATGCCGCGTTCCATGGCCGCGAAGTCACGCCCGGCGCGAGGTCGCCACAGGTGTGTAGCCCCTCGTACACCACCACGAGGTTGCGCGCCTTGCACCGGCCACGCGCTAGAGTTGGTTGCAGCGGACAAAAAGGAGGTCTCTTCAATCGGCGATCATGGCGCTGCACTTGCACTGAACGAGCTGGTCAGGCCGACCGCGGCAACGTCGTAGCGGCCGTATGCCGCGCTGCCGGCAGGTATGTCGACGGTGAACGCGCCTGCAGCGCCGGCATGGACAGTCAGGGCATACCGCCAAAATGTGGGCGGCAGCTCCGGCAGGATCTGCCCGTAGCTGTAGCTGAGCGCGACATACTCGCCGGCTTGGAAGCCCGACCCGTGCAGGCGCAGCGTTCCGGAGGTCTTGCCCGTCACCGCGAGCGTTGTCGCCCGTATCGCCAGCGTCGCGCTGCCGTAGCTGCCTCCAGCAGCGTCCTGGTAGCCGGCGCCGACTGAATATACCATCTTGACCACCTGGATCGTCTCGGTGGCGCCGCCGTTGCTGGACGTGGGGCGCACGGGACTGTGTAGGCCACCCGGCCTGCACAGGACGAAATCCTGGAAGGTCCCCACGATGGTGCCCTGTATGGAGGCCGGCAGCGCCGCGGTAAGGTTCTGGCTCTGCTGGCATGGCGCGGAGACGACGAGACGATAGAGCGGTTCGTAGTAGGCGACGCTTACGGTACGAACGTACATGGTCTTGGCCGTAGTCGGGGAAACGCCCGAGAGCTTGAAGGCGACAACCTGCCCAATCGAGGCAGTGGTGGGGCTGAGGATCAGCAAAGGCTGGCCAGCAGCCTTGGTGACCGGCGATGGCTTCTTTGCCGGGGTCGCGGTGTTGGACGGGCTAGCGCGTGTCGTCGTCGGCAGGGGGGTATCCGTCGCCGGCACGAGAACGGCGGGGGGCGTAGGCGTGGTGGCCGGCGCGACCGGCATCGTCGCCGTGCTCGTAGGCGACGCGGTGCCTGTTGGCAGGGCCGTCCGGGTGGGCGACGAGGTTGGCGAGCTTGTGGCAGTATGGGTTGGGCATAGAAGGTTCGCACTGCACCCGGTCGTCGCCGTGGCCGTTTCGGTAGGAGGCAGCGTAGGTATGACAATCGGTGTCCTGAAGATTAGTGTCGGCACCGGCCGGATAATCGCGGGTACGTCGATGGATTTGGTGGCAGGCGCGGCGATCGAGGTCGGGGGCGCGATGCCGCCCGCGCCTGCCGCAGCCCACGGCGGCGCGCCGACCAGCACGAGAGCGCCCAGCACCGCTGCCAGCGGCAGCCGCCGGCGTAGAAGACAGCCGATGAGTCTCATGTTGGTCTCACCCTCCTTCTGGGCCTACGTGCCCGGCGTCCACACCTCGATTGCCGCAGCGTAGACGAGGCGCGCGCCGGCCGGCGAATCGAGGTCCAGTGGGCCGGGTTGAGCCACAATACTGGACTGCATTGGGTCCGTGCCAAAGCTCTCGTACTCCCGGATCACTACCCGATATGAAGCGTGCGCATCTCCCAGCAGGGTTTGGTCCGCTTGCGGCTGCAACGTGCCTGCCGCGCTGAACGTGTCCCAGCCCCCGTCGGCAGCCGCACCTGCCGCGGGCATCTCGATGGTATTTCCGGAAGGCCAGAGTGATCCTGTTTGGGACATGTCGCTGTTGAGCGCAGGAGTGACGGCAAGGCGCACGCTCACCGCCCCACCGTGCTGATCGAGGACTGCCGGCGTCCAGAGATCGCCGCCCGGGTTTCCCGGCTGCTTGTACTCGAGCATCGCCGTGATGTTGGGCTCCCTCATGCCGATTGTCGTGTAGCGAGGGCCGGAAATCTGAATGGGTGTGGTATGCGGTCCCTTGTGCGGATCGTAGTGCAGCACCGTCGCCACCCGGTCCGGCGCCACCTGCACGAAGTCCGCCAGCACGACCCGGCTGAGCCGGCAGTCCGTGCTCGGGTCACTCGGATCCGCGGTCATGGCATGCGGCTGGAAGCGTGCCAGGGCCAGTCGCAGGAACGGGAACTGGGCGTCCGCGAGATCCATGTCCACGTCGGCATACCAGAGATCCCGGCGAGCGTCGTAGTCGACGAGGAACGAGGCAGCGCTCACCTTGTTGTAGCTGGCGGGAAGACCCGACAGCTCCACCAGCCCGAGATCCTCCGTCCAGGCCACGGCGTTGTTGAACCACGAGGCGCCCGGCTCTTGTGGCAGCAGGCATGGCGCCGCCGGCGTGTCTACCGGGCCGTAGGTCAGGGAAGGGGGAGGGCATTTCTGCCCTTTCGGGAGCTCACCTGGATCGCAGCTCGACTCGGAGTACTGTGCTCCGAAGAGGTTGTGATCCGGCCAGCGCCAGTACACGGAGTCGGTGCCGCGGTGCGTCACCAGGGCGTCGCGCGGGTCGTTGTCCAAGCCCACATCGCCGGCGGCAGCAGAGCCGGTCTGTCCGCACACGATCGCCAGCTGCTCGTCATCGCCGGACGAGTACCACGGCCGCTCCAGATAGATGCGCAGCAGATTGCCCTTGCGCGTGCTTACGTTCCAGGTCAGGCCGGAGAAATCTCTGTTGCTTTGGCTGGACCAGCCAAAGGCCGGCACGACATACCGTACTAGCGGCGCGCTGGGCGGGGCGCTGCTGGGGATCTCCACGAGCGTGGGCGGTCCATCCAGGCTAAAGGTTAGTGGCGGGCCGTCCCCCACGGGAGGGGGGAAGTACTCGGCGAAGCGCGTCGTCACCTTGCACGAGTAGGCTATCAAGCGGTACTTGGTGTCGCCGAATTCTTGCAGGGGAAGAACCGGGCCTGCCACCGCCCCGCGAGACACCTGCAGCTCGAACTTCGTGTCGGTGGGATCCAGCTTCCGTTCCAGGATTCTGGCCAGCGCGGCCGGGTGCTTCTGGTCCCCGCCGCCGCGCTGGTAGGGGGGCGCATTCGACTGCGGTTCGTCCACCCATTCGCTCCACTGGGCCAGGACCTCGATCTTGGACGTGCTCTTCCCATCGACATCGATCGGGCTGCCTCGCAGCTCCGCGAAAGTCTGTCCCAACGCGCGATTGACCAGCAAGCCGCCGGGTGGAAAAGCGGGAGTCAAAAGCGGCACCTGCACGGCGTGCACGAGCGTGATCTCGTGGGGAGGGGTGATCCACCAGAAAGCGCCGTTTTGGGCCAGCCGCCGCAACTGCTGCTCCGTGTTTCCGTGCCACTGCTGCTGTGCGGCAAGGAGATCTCGCCTGCTGCCTGTCTGCGGCAGCCACGACGAGGCCAGGGACTGCCAATGTGCCATGATCTCTTCGGCGCCGGTCTGCCCCAAGCTGGCTATGGCCGGCTCTATCGCGCTGCTCACCAGGATGGTTTGTTGCTCCGCCTTTTCCAGGTACACAGTGAGAGGCGCTGGCGCACGTTGAACCGTGGGCAATGCGGCGTTGCCGTTCGAGCCGGCCGATGCCGGATGGCTGCCGGGGTGTTGGGGCGTGGCGGGCGCGACGGTGAAACGAATGGCCTGCACTTCGGGCCACGCGCCTTCGTATGGCACGGCCAGCAGCGTGTCGATGCCGTAGCCGGGCAGGCCCCGAAAAGCGACGCCCCGTGCCAGGGGGTCGGCCAGGTACGGCACGACATGCTTGGGATTGCCGGGGTCCGGATCGGGCACGCGATACGGCTTGCCGGGCAACGTTCCCTGCTTGGCCAGAATCAGCGCGTAGGCATCCTGTGGGCTCATGCGGTCAAACCTGCCGTGCAATTCGGCCAGGCTCACGCCTCCGATGGGCGGCATGATCAGCCGCATTGCGGGAGTTGGCGTATGCCAGGTCCCGGTCGTCGGGTCGTAGTAGCTGAGGATCACGATACGGGCCGGTGAATCGCCGGGAATCGCCGGTGTGGACGTACCGCTGGCCACGACGGGCGACGGTACCGGCTCTAGCCGCGAGTAGGGCGCGGGCTTGGTGGCAAGGGCGCCGCCCGTGGCTCCGGTCGTGGTGAACGGCAGGCTGTTCCCAGCCAGGTCCACGGCGCGCGCCCGCAGTGCGTAGCGTTCGCCGAAGCGCAGTCGTGGCAAGCTCGGCTGGTCTTCGCTCGCCACAGGTGTGAAGACGGCTGGCATTGCGGTGCTGGGCGCGCAGAACGTCCCCTTGAGCTTGAGGCTGAAAGCCGAGGACGGGGGCGGTACAGGGGCTGGCCCGGTGAGTGGAGGCGTGCCGGGGCGGGATGCTGCCAGGCTGTAGCCCGACCAGCGGAATATCGCGGGCCCTGTGGCCAAGGGCTGAGCCGAGGGCGCCGTCGGATCCTGGCTCACGCTTCCGTGCGCGACCCAGCCTTCGTCGGCGATCTGTAGGTCCAGCGATGTACCGGGAATCTGATACAGGCCGATACGTTTGCAGAGTGAGAGCCAGGTGTCGAGGCTCTCTACGTAGACGTCCGGCCGGTAGCCGCGAAGCAGATCGTCGGCGTAGAGGCAGGTAGCAGCGCCATTCATTCCGGCTCCTGTCCCACGCGAGGACGCGGTGGCGCTCGCAAGCTGCGTCATCAGGGCGTTCGCGGCCGTGGCGCTGGCGAGCATCTGGGTGACTGCCTGGTCCCGTTGCACGCGGCAGATGGAGATGCCCGCGCTTCGGGTCGAGGGCGGCGGTGCGCTCTCCTGGTTGTTGAGCGGCGCCTTTTCCTGGAGGGCGCGGACGTAGGGAACGCTCTTGAGCACCCAACCGTCGATATCCATGTCCACGCGGGCGAACAGGTCGGTGTTGCCGAGCGCGAGCATCCCCTGCTCGATGTCGCCGCCTTGAGGCACAGGACGATTCGGATCCGGCCGGGCGAGAAAACCCGCTGGGTTGCCGGCGGATGACGAGAGTGGCGCCTCGTACTGGTAGGCGGTGGCCGGGCAGACGTGCAGTAACCGCAGGTTGTACGTGCTGGGAGCAGCCTGCCCCCCCACAAGCGCCGGCGCAACGGACACCATGCCCATTGCGGGCAGCCCCAGGTGTTTGGGCAGCGCGATCTCCAGATCGAAGATCAGGCCAAGCAGCCGAGCAATCGCAGGCATCTGGGCCAGCGCCGCAATGGCGTTGTGGAAATCGTACGGCGGCTGTGGCAGCGACTGGTACGCAGTCGCGGAGGTCGCGGCACCCACCGACCGCGTGTGGAACTGATACGCTTCTTGGAAGCACGCCTGCGCGTTTCCGGTGGCGAGCTGCAGAAACTGCGTGCGCGTAGTTCCCTTTTGCCGGTAGTGCCGTATGTGCGCCTGCACCATCTTCCGCTCAGCCGGCGTCACCACCAACGGGCCGAGCGCGTTCTCATGGAGGACCGTGGCGGCTGGCGGCCGAGTGGCAAGCGCGCTGCCGATAACATTGCCGAGCCTTTCCGATATCTGTGCATTGAGGACGTCGGCGGCGAACGTCTTGATCGGCCGGTTGCTGAGCGAGTTGGATTGGTCCCCGAAAGAGTACGGCTGGACCGGTGTGTTGCCGTCGAACATATTCGGCCAAATAGCGGCGTTCCGGGCAGTGTTCAGCACCGTCACGCTGCCGCGGGCAACGGTGGCGACGGGCTTCCCGGTCTCATCCGCGAAGACGACGGAGAATCTCACGTCCTGCATGTCCCAATCCAGCGCGATCGGGAACTGGCGCAGGGTCAGCGCCACAGGATTATTGGCGCTGATCGTGCCCTGCGTGCCCAGCTGGTGGCCCACGCAAACGGACAACCGAAGCCTGCCGCCGGCCGTCACGCCGTAGGGGCAAGCAGTCCAGACTATTTTGTGCTCGAGCTGTGTTGCGCTCACGGCATCGTCCTTTCGCTTCTTGCCCTACTTCACAGGCACGAACGCACCCATGTACACAAGCCAATCGGCCGCGTCCATCACGTCCGTGAACGGGAGGGGTATTTCGGGCTCGAGGGGCGGCGTGGGCGGGATAAAGCCGGGTATCGGCGCGCCGTCCGTGATGCCGGCTGCATCCGCAGCGGGCAGCATTTCCGGTGTCTGTCCCCGATAGTCGCTGCTGCCGCCGAGGCTGCCGGAGGCGGAGCCGAACTGCACGTGGCAGGAGACGCTGACAGAGGCGCTGAACCACAGTAGGCTGATCCCGACGCTCACACTGGCGTCGCCAAAGACATCCACGCTGCCGTCCGTCGCCACCTGAAATCCCAGATCCACGTCGAGCTCGATGGAGACGGAGATGATCTCGAGGACCGATAGCGAGCCGCCGCAATGCACGTAGCCCTCGATCGTGTACACGCCGCCACTGGTGGCGTTGGGGTTGGTTGTGGGGTCGCTGTCGTACTCGAAGTAGATACCGGCCATCAGATGTGCTGAGCCGCTGGCTACGATCAGGTTGATACTGAGCGAGCCGCCGAACTCCACCGATCCCTCGAACTGGGTGAGCCCGCCCTTGGCGTTCAGGCCCAAGCCGAGGTAGGCTCCGCCGGTGATGCCCCAGACACTGACCTCGATTGGATCCTCGCGCTGTCCGAATTGGAAGTCCAGCTCGACTGGACTGCCGTCGAACGGCAGGGTGACAGAGGCACCGACCTTGATGTTCTGCAAGGCGAACACGCCGATCGAGATGTTGGGGACAGCGAGCGTGTAGCCGGCGGTTACGCCGCTGGCCGTCACGTCGAGGCTTGGACCGCTACCCGAGGAGTCGTCCACAGCGAACAGCGATTGCCTATCCGCGAAAGCCACGGGGAGCATGGGCGCTATGCCGGGGCCGGGCCATGCGCTCCCGCCGCCGCCCGTCGAGCCCATCAGCGGCCCTAAGAGCGTGCCAAGGGCCTGCAGAAACGCCAGCGCCCCCTCGTATGTCACGCCGTTCTGGCTGTCGACGTTCGGCGTGAAGGTCGGCTTCTTGCCGGTCGCCGATTCGAACTGGAAGCTGGAGAACTGAACCTTGATCACGGGGCACGAGGCCATGAGCTCGATGCTGAAGTTGCTCAGGGTTGCCGTGACGGTGCTGCTGGAGTTCTTGCCGCTAAGGTCGGTATGGACCAACGCGTAAACGACTACTGTGCCACCGTCGCCAGCGAAATTGAGACCGTTGACAGTCTTGTTCTGCATGGCGGACGTCCAGCTGATCGTGGCATCCACGGCCGTCGCGGTGTGCGAGGTCGAAATCTTGGGCGCGCTGCCGAGATCTAGCCCTGTCTTGATCACGTCGGACAACGTAATGCCGCCGAACAACGTGGCCTGATTGACGTTGAAGAAATCCGAGGGGTCGAACGAGTCCTTTGCCAAGGTTTTCAGGGAGTCCGTAGCGGACCCTTTGCCCCCGCCGCCGACGGGACCGTGGGTCCTGGAGAACCCCACGACGTTGAAATTCGGTTGTGCCAGACCGCCCGCCTGCGTACCGGAAAACACGACTCCCGGCAGGGCCTGGGAAGCTGCGACCTGCAGGATGACGTCGGCTGCATCCTGCTCATTCTTGACGTACGTGTTGGCGTATTGCACACTCACCGGAGTCGAATCGCCGGTGAGACGCGAAATCGCCTCCGCATGCACGACCGCCTGTTGGAGCTGGGGCCGGATGCCCGGGTCGTCCTGGCTCGCGTTCGGGTGCCACATGGGCAGCACCACTTCGAAGGTCAGGCTGTCGGTCGCGAACGTCGTGCCGTCGGGCTGGGATCCATCCGGCTCCGCGTAGGCGACCTTCTGCCCGCTGAGTGTGACAGTGCAAAGCGGCCCGCTGTTGTACTCGCGGATGATTTGCGTGGTGGTATCGATGAAGGCGACCGAGCGGTCGACGAAGACGAGTGCCTGCTTCCACTCCGCCAGACGCCCGGTCCAGTCCTGGGCCTCTAGGTGGAAGGGGAACCACTGTCCGCCCACGTACGGGTAGAACGCCAGCTCGTTCTGGTTGGCGAGGGCATGGGGTGGTGAATCGAGAATGGGGGTCGCCACCGTCTTGACACGAACGGACTTGAACGGCATGAGGCGTCCGCCGGATGGGTCACCCGCGCCATAGGTCACCAGCGGCTCCCGAAGCATCAGGCGCGTGGTCTGCTGGAGCACTGCGGAGGCCGAATCGACGCCTTCAGAGATGCCATTTCCCACGTACTGTTGCTGGCCCACGAAGACGCGCTCGGTGACGGTGATCAGGTCGGCCTTGTGCCCGAACGGCAGCAGGTACCCTTCGTGCACCGTCACCACATACTGGTCGCGTCCCATAGTGGCGATATGCCGCCACAGCTTGAGAGACAGCGGCGGCAGGCGCTTGTAGACAGCTGCCGTCACCGACCAGCTGCCGCGGACATTGAGCCAGGCGCCGAGCGAGCTGAGCATGAGCTGGTTCACGGCCAAGGGCACCGTATCGCCGGATCCGCCTGCGCGCGTGCCCATCAGGCTCACCAGCTGCCAGCGATCATTGGCGGTGAGCGACATGTCGAAGGGGGGCTTGTACGACTTGTACTTGTTGCCCGATGAGTCCCAATCCGGCGACCAAATGGCGCGCATGGTGCGCGTCGTGGCCGTCACCTCGTCGACTGTGGGATTGGCCAGCGTCCCGGTGCCCGGTACGCCCAGGCGCGTGTGCCAGAGCTCAGTGACGCCGGCATGCGTTGCAGGTTCGATGGCGTGTGCCCATCGGGCCTGTTCGTTCGGTGAGAGGTAGAGGCGATACGGTACTTCCAGAGCCGTCTCATTGCTTGCAGGCGGCTGGATCGCGGGGATCGTGATCGGGACGTTGCAGTCGATCCGCGGCTTGACCACTGGAGTGGGCTGGCCAGCGCCGCCTCCGGTGCCCCGGACATTGGCCGGCAGGCGGGCCGGAAACGACGAGCGCCAGGCTCCTGTCAGCCCGAACGTGTGCAGCAGCGAGCGCACGAAGTCCTGGCGCACGGCGCCGTCCGCGATGTCCGTCGCTGCGCCCTCGGGGGCGGGGAGCACGGGCTGGGCGCAACCCTGAGGCCCAAGGACGAGCGTGGCTGTGGGTGCCACGCTGAGCGTGAGTTGGGACCAGTCGAGCAGCGAGCTCAGCGCATACGGAATGGTCGAGACGCCAGCCGGAACCTCGAATACCAGACGCGACCAGCCGGCTAGCGCGGCCGCGGTCGGCATGCCGGTGTTCGGCTGTTGCACGTACTCCGCCATGTATTGCGGCGGAAAATAGACCACGAGATAGGCCGCGTCGCCGCTACTGCGCTGCAGGAACGCCGAGCTATTGGGGCTGAGTGGGATCGTGAGCGTGAAATTGATCCAGCCGAGGCGCAGCAAAAGCAGGTCGTCCGCGCGCAGCAGCTCGGCCCCCACGTGACTCGACGGCACTTCGAGGTTGCCTGTGATCGTGGACAGTGTGCCGGTAGCGGGCGATGAACCCTCTACGGTGGGCGGCGTCTTGCCGCCCGGGCTCTGCACGTCCAGGGGCGTCGCACCGCCGGCGGCCGGCTCGAGGCCCAAGTCGAAGGCCAGATGCACGCCGCTGCCACGATAGTCGATCGGCGCGGTGATCGCGTCGGGCATGGGTGCGACCAGGGTGCGAAGCGCAGGCGCGCAGGTCAGCGTGTGGGTACGGGCACTGCTGGCGCCCAGCTGCAGCGGCTCGGTGCTCTCCTCGGTGCCCAGCTCGACGCTGTACGTGCCGCGCGAGATCGAGCCTGCCCGCTCGGCGAAGGCGGAGACCAGTCCCCACTCCTCGCTGCCTCCATCGCGCGCCACCACCAGCAGCGGGCGTACTAGCGCCAGCCCGCCAAGCTTCAGCGAGGGATAGAAGCGCAGCTCTCCGTCGGGCCGTGCAGCCGGCTCGAAGGTTAGGGCATAGCCCCCGTCGTTCGCCTCCAGCCGCACGGCATCGAAGACATTCTGCCCAACCGCCCGTAGTGCCCAGCCGTCCCGATGCGCGTGGTAGAGCGTCGCCGGCCAGGGGTGGTCGCCGCGCTCCAGTGTCAGGAGGCTGCGGGCGGCAGCCGGCGCGCGAACGACTGAAGCGTCACCGGGCTGCAGGGGCGCCACCGCGACACGCGAAGCGATGAGCGGCCCGGATGGCAGCCCGCTCACCTCGCAGGCTCCTATTCCAGTCAGAGCGAGCGAGGGATCGAACAGGATCTGCTGGTCGGCGCCAACGACACGCGTCGTCAGGCCGGGCACCGGGGCAGCGCCCCAGAAGGCTTGAGCCTGGCGGGCGGAAATGCCAGTGGCCGCTTCGGTGTGCCCGCCCAGCCAATCCAGGAAGGGGACGCTGGTATTCCAGCTTACCCGGTGCGCGCCGCATCTGATGAACTGCAGGCGCAGCCGATATCCGGCCTTGCCGGGCAATACCGTAGCGCGAAACCGCAACGCCAGCGATGTGCCTGGGTAACGGGCGCCACGCAACTCGGCTCCGGTTGCTTCGTGCCCCCCGGCCGCAGGCAGCAGACCTACTACCGGCGCACCCGCAAACAGGGCGGGATCGAGGCGCCACACCTCGTGGCCGTCGAGCAAGAACACCGCGGCCTTGCCGACGCGCACCACGCGCAGGCCCCTTCGAGCCAGGGCTAGCGCGCGTGCCGGCGGCAACAGCAGGCCGGTTGCCATGAGTCCGGCAGCGGCCATACCGGCCGTCGAGATGGCTTGTCGTCGGGAGATCAGATCTCCGCGTAGCGCGGGGCAGGACACGCGGCGCGCGTACTCCCGGCGCAGTGCCTCCATGTCGACGCGCGCGACCATTTCCTCGTCTCCTTGCGTATCTCCCTGCTAGCTGGCCATTGGTCCAGATATACGGCAGAACAGTCAGAGGGCACTACTAGCGGCCTCATGCGTATAATCATACCCCCGAGGGGTGGTACGTCAAGCTACGCTCGAAGATTGCGGTCGACTGCCGTCGTCGACAATACACTGAGTGACGACGTCTGCAAGCTCGATGCGCTGAACGCACCGCACAGTGCCGTGACCGAATGCCACAACAACGATGCCTCCATGAAAGCGCGGGTGTAGGATCCAGTCTGGGATATACTACAAATGGACGGCAGGGCACGCTGCATTCACGGGGCGGGAACAGAGATGGTAGAGCGACTGAGAGAGGCGTTTGCGCTGGCTGAGCAGCGGTCTGAACAGGAGCAGGAAGTGCTCGCAGCTGTGCTGCTGGATGAGCTATTCGCTGAAGATCGTTGGGATTCTCTGCTAGCCGATTCCCGGTCCGTGGGCCTACTTGAACGGCTTGCGGCCGAGGCACTCGCAGACGATGTGGGAGGAAGGACTGACGTAATCGCCGGCGACACGTTCCGTTCGTGAACGGCGAGGATATGCGGTTCTGGCCCGGGTCTCAGGGTAACCAGTGAAATCGAAACGCACCAAGGCGTTCCGTGATCTGTTCGCAGCACTTCCCGAGTCGGTTCAGCGGGACGCTGAGGCGGCATACCGTCAGTTCCAGGTAGATCCGAGCCACGCGAGTCTCCGGTTTCGACCTGCCCAAGCGCACAAGGATGTGTACTTGCTACGCGTGGGCCTGCACTATCGGGCCCTGGCCCTCCGGCAGCCGGATTGCTGGATCTGGTTCTGGATCGGAACGCACGCCGAGTACGACAAGCTGTTGGGCTAGGGCGCTATCGGCTCGAACCGCGCCTGGAAGAACCGCAGGTAGGTGGGCTCGTAGGTCATACGCAGGCCGCGCACCGCGTCGCGCCGGGCGTACACGGCGTCGACGGCCTCGGCGGTGACGTCCATATGCGCCTGGGTGTAGACCCGCCTGGGGATAGTCAGGCGCACCAGCTCGAGCGCGGGATGGCGATGCTCGCCAGTTTGAGGATCGCGGCCGGCGGAGACGATGCCGCGCTCCATGGAGCGGATGCCGGACTCCAGGTACAGCTCGGCGGCGAGGGCTTGGGCTGGGAAGTGATCTTGTGGTAGGTGCGGCAGGAAGCGTTTGGCGTCCAGGTACACAGCGTGGCCGCCGATGGGCACGACGATGGGAATTTCCCAATCCAGTAGCTTCTGCCCCAAGTACTCAACCTGGCCGACACGGGCGCGCATGTGCGCGTCGTCGACCGACTCCTCAATGCCGCGCGCCATGGCCTCGAGGTCGCGACCGGCCAGGCCGCCATACGTGTGCAGTCCCTCGTACACCACCACGAGGTTGCGGGCCTCGTCAAACAGCGCCTGGTCGTTGAGCGCGAGCCAGCCGCCGATGTTGACCAGCGAGTCTTTCTTGCCACTCATCGTGCAGCCGTCGGTGTACGAGCAGATCTCAGCCAGAATCGCGGCGACGGTGAGGTGCGCGTAGCCTGCCTCGCGTTGCTGGATGAAGAAGGCGTTCTCCACGGCGCGCGTGGCATCCAGGTAGATGGGGATGCCCGCGCGTTTGCAGAGTGCGTGCACCTCGCGCAGATTGGCCAGCGAGATGGGCTGGCCGCCGGCCATGTTGACGGTGGCGGCCAGGCTCAGATAGGGAATCCTTTCACGGCCGTGCCGGTCGATGAGTTCCTGCAGCTTGGCCAGATCGACGTTGCCCTTGAAGGGGTGCGTGCTCTGGGGATCGTGCGCCTCGTCTACGATCACGTCCACAAACGTGCCGCCCGCGAGCTCCTGGTGCAGGCGAGTGGTGGTGAAGTACATGTTGCCTGGTACAACCATGCCTGGTTTGACCAGCATCGTGGATAGCAGGTGCTCGGCGCCACGGCCCTGGTGCGTGGGCACGATGTACTCGTAGCCGTAGTAGCGCCTGATGGCGTCCTCGAGATGGTAGAAGTTGCGGCTACCGGCATAGGCCTCGTCGCCCAGCATCATGCCCGCCCATTGGTAATCGCTCATGGCCGAGGTGCCGCTGTCGGTGAGCAGATCGATGTAGACGTCTTCCGAGCGCAGCAGGAACGTGTTGTGGCCGGCATCGATCAGAGCGCGTTCGCGCTCTTCGCGTGTCGTCATATGCAGCGGCTCGACGACCTTGATCTTGAAGGGCTCGGCCCAGGAGCGGCGGGGCGGACGTGGCGTGGACATGGCGGTCTCCTCCTTGGCTCAGACGAGTAGGACAATGTCTCCGTAGGCGGCAAGGGCCCGATCGTGTGTGAGCAGGCGGAGCGGCTCGCTCAGGGCCTGCGCCACGAGCGCGCGGTCGAACGGGTCGCGGTGGTGCTTGGGCAGTGCGGCCACGGCGGCGGCATGCCTGAATGTGAACGGCAGTGGAGTGAACTCGCTTCGTAGGATTGCCGATCGGGTCTCCTCAACGTCCGCAGGCAACTTGCCAACTCCTACCTTGATCGCGATCTCCCAAAGACTTATCGCGCTCGCAAAGACTTCGTTTGAGCGATCACCAATCAGTGCGGCGGCCTCTGCTGGTAGGGTCGGCTGGTCGCCAAGCCACCACAAAAGGACGTTGGTATCCAGCAGTAGCCTCACTACAGGGCGGCCTCAAACAGGTCGAGGATATCATCGGGCAGCGGATCGTCGAAATCGTCGGGGATCTGAATCCTTCCCTTGAGCAGCCCCCGGGGGCGGCGACCATCATCTGGCTTGACTTTCACCAAGCGCGCCACGGGCTTGCCGGCCTTGGCAATGACGACCTCTTCCCCATCCTGCACCTGCTCCACGAGCCGTGAGAGATGCGTCTTGGCCTCATGCATATTGACCTGGAGCATACCCGGCCTCCTAGGACTAGACTAAGTCTAGTCTATCACGGGGCTACGACCGGCGCCAGGGTCAGGGGTTGGCGGTCAGCCAACCGGTGGTATTGGGCAAGCTGGACGTGGTGACGGCGATGGCAGTCTGCTTGCCGTTCGACGTCGAGGTCGTGACGCTGACCGTCGATCCCGTCTTGATTGCCGAAGCGGCGACCTGGGCGAAGCCGTACACCGCGGTAGCCGAGGTCAAGGTGGCGGATTGAGTCTTGCCTTGCACCGTCTTCAGGGTGAGCTTACTGGCTGTCAGTGCCGTGACCGTGCCAGCGAGAATGGATCTGGTGAAACGGCCGCCGGTGAATCCGGCAGGCGGTGTGCCACGAACAGGCGGCGTGCCACGGGCAGGCGGCGTGCGACCCGGTGTGCCCGTGGGGCGCGCCCCGCCGGTAAAGCTGAACGACTGGACCGTGCCGTAAAGGTTGCCGGGCGGCGCGATGGCGACGCTGGCAGCCGAGGTGCTTGTGCCGGCTACAACCACGGTCACCATCTGACCTGTGAGGAGGGCCTTGGCGCTGTCGCGCACCACCTGGTAGAAGTTGGCGAGGGGCGATAGCGGGAGCGTCACCTTGCCGGCGAAGCCCTGCACGACAATAGAGGTCGCCGAGAGGGAGATTACCTTGCCCGACACGACGTCTCGTGCGCCGAAGCGCCCGGCAAATCGAGGAGCTGGGGTCGGAGACGGTTTAGCAACAGCCACCGATGCCGGTTGGCTGGAGAACGTGCCACTCGACATAATGCTTGAGGAAAGCCCGCCAGCTTCGGACACGGATACGCGCTGGTTGTAGACACCCAGGGCCGCGACTGCCAGCGACATGACCGCGGTTGTACGAATAATGCTTTGCCGCCACATGTTTTTATCGTCCTATCGAGACAAACTCAGCACCACGCCCCGGGTGCCACGTGACTCAAGGATACCGCGTGTCAATGACGTTGGGGTGACCAAATGATGACGCTTCGATGACAACCTCAGCCGCGACTGGCACCGCACGCGGCAAGTAGCGTGTCTAGGTAGGTGCTCGGCACGCCGGTGGGAATGTGCTGCCGATCGCAGGTTGCGCGGAGCCGCTGCAACAGGTTTGCGAGTAGCTGGCCTTCTTCAGCGAAGGTACGGACGTAGCGTTCGGGAGCCGCGATGGCCAGGGCCTCGGTCATGGCTGCCTCGGCCTGGTCGCCCGCGCCGAGAACATCCAAGGCCAGGGCGCGCAGGATCAGAATCTTGATATGGCGGACCGGCATGGGCACGCCCGCCACGTCGAGCGGTTCCTGGTCCAGGAGCTGCAGTGCCTGGTGCAGCAGGTTAGCGGCGTCGCCTGTGCGGTCCGCCACGGGGGCGAGCACGATGCTCGCGGTCCCAGGAGGCGGTCCAGGCGCGGCAACTGCATGAGCGCCAGGCTGGGATTCGAGAGCGGCGCGAGCTTGCGCGAGGAGCAGCTGGATTCGCGGCACGAAGCCGTGCTCGAAGGCGTACACCAACAACTGCGAGCTCAAGCTCAAGAAGGCCGGATCGAAGGTCACGTCGTGGCGGTCAAGCAGCGCACTTGCAGCCGGCAGATTACCTTGTGCCAGCCGGACCTGGGCTTCGCAGCCATCGATCAGTGCCCAGAGCCCCTCGACCACTCCCCTATCACCGCCGGGCAGCACGGCCGCCCGTGCCCCGTTCGAGGCCAGCAAGGCACCATCCAGATCGCCCTGCGCCATCCGGATTCGACACACTATCAGCAAGTTGAGCATTTGTGTGCCGGCGTGGGCAAGTGGAACATCCAGCCGTAGGGCTTCCTCCATGAGCTGGGTCGCCTCATCGAGGTCGTACCGCTCGCAGAGCAGATCTGCCAGACTGCGAAGCGGGCCCGCAGCGAATGGGGATCCCCGAGCGCCGCCGGCATCAGCCCAGCGTAGGGCTTCCCGGCAGGTCTCGATGGCTTCGGTAAGCCGGCCAAGGGTCCGCTGGAGGGAGGTCTGATCCTCGATCAGCATGAGTGCCAAAGGTATGTAGCCGTTGGCGTACGCGGCGCTCACGCCCTGGCCAAACGTGCGCACTGCCTCCAGCGCACGGCCCTCCGCGGCGTACGCGGAGGCAACCATGGTATGGGTGACGTAGCGGAGCATGCTGCCGGAGCTGAGCAGCGTCAGGGCTTCTTCGGCAAAGCGAATCACGTCCGCCTGCCGGCCGGCGAGCATGGCAAGTATAGCTTGAGTGCCTGCGAGCTCGCCGCGCGTCTCGGGCGTGGCCAGCGATGGGTCTGCCTGCAGCGCCTTCTGAGCCAGTCTCAGGTACTGCTCGAAGGTCCCGAGGGTGTGGAAATCGACCACCAGCCAGGCGCGCAGCAGGCAGAGTCGCGGCCTTGCGGCCCAAGTGGCCTCCGGCATGTCGTCCAGCCACTGGCGAATAGTCCGTACTTCGCCCTGGATCAGCAGGTCGGGGGCTACTCGCTCGACGAGCGTGGCGGCGCGGTCATAGGCGTGCGCGGCGAGCGCGTGGCCTATGGCTTCCGCCAGCGACCCCTCACCCTCGAGCCAGGTGGCGGCGCGTTCGTGGAGAGCGGCAACCTGCTCGGGTCCCTCAGTCGCTTGAAGCCTCTGCTGCAAGGCGTCAGCGAATAGCTGGTGGTAGCGGTACCACGTGCGCGTCTCGTCGAGTGTTATAAGAAACACGTTGCCGTGGTCCAGGCGCTCGAGCAGCTCGTGACACGCCGGCACGGCCTCCTGTTGCTCCGTGGCCGGGAAGGCTACCGCAGCACATAGGGGGGCACAGAACCGTTCGAGCACGCTGGTATGCAGCAGGAAGTGCAGCACGTCCGCCGGTTGATGGGACAGCACCTCGTCCATCAGGTAGTCCAGCACGTAGCGGTGACTGCCAGTAAACGCTTCCACGAACGAGCCGGTCTGGCTTTGCCCGGCGCGAGCCTGGAGCGCCAGTGCGGCCAACTGCAGCCCGGCAATCCAACCCTCGGTACGCGTCTGCAGCGCCAACACTTCAGCCGCGGTGAGCGGCAGCCGCATCACCTCTATCAGGAAGTCGGCGGCTTCGCCGGCAGTGAACCGGAGATCGGCTGCGCGAATCTCGACGATGTTGCCACGCACCCGCAGCTGTGCCAGCGACAGAGGCGGGTCGGAACGCGATCCGAGCAGCAAATGCAGGCAATTGGGCAGATGATCGAGCAGGAAGGTGATTCCCTGGTGGATCTCGTCCGACGCGATTTCGTGATAGTCGTCGAGCACGAGGATCAGTGAGTCCGGCACGTCGCTGAGCCGGTTGATCAGCGCGCCGAGCATGGCATCCACGGCCGGTGGAGTGTTGCGATCGATGCCTGTCGCGGCCTGCTGCAGCACAGCCAAACTGGCGGTGGCCACACCCGGAGACAGGTGGTCAAGCGCCACGAGCACGTGGCTCCAAAATCGCACCGGATCGTTGTCGCCGCGATCCAGCGATACCCAAGCCACGCCCACGCCGGTGCCGGCCACGGCGTTTCGCCAGGCGCTGAGCGTGGTGGTCTTGCCGGAGCCGGCAGGAGCCGAGAGGACGGTGAGCGGACCTCGTGTACCGAGACTTAGCTTGGTGATGAGTCGTTGGCGCTCGACCAGCTCGCGGCGCAGGTGTGGCGGGGTCAATTTCGTAGCCAGCACCGCGGCACCGAGCGGCGCTGGCGGCTGTTGAGTCTCGCCACTGGCGCGGGTCCGCCGCCGGCCACGGCCGGCCTGTTGCAGCGCCGTTTGGTCCGCCCGGCCCAATTCCAGGGCCGTGGCCAACTGTACCACTGTCTCTCGATATGGCAAGCGGCGTGCCCCGCGTTCGAGATCGCTAATGGCGCGCACGCTCAGGCGCGATCGCTCGGCGAGTGCCTCCTGTGAGAGGCCGGCGGCCAGCCGGAATCGGCGGAGCATTGATCCGAATGGCACCGGAGCGGCGAGCGGTTCGCCCTGTTCTTGCATGCTGCGAATTCTGCCTTAGCTTGGCATAGGGACGCCGGAACCGGCCCACGCAGCCATGATAGCCGTGATCCCTGCACAGAGTCACGCAGTTTGAACTGCGTGGGTACGCTGCGTGCCTTGCTGGTGTTGCACCTTCGCTGGGTGGCGCATATTGATGGTGTGCAGGGAAACAGCCTGCATGGAAAGCGGATTGAAGTCCGCGCTAGGGTGAAGCCACGCCTGAACACGCAGGCTCGGTGCCGGTTCGGGCACGCAAACGGGGCGGGCAGGATGCCCCCGCTGCCAGGCCTGTGTCCGCTCATGTAGGTCCTATCGTGGTCTCACTATAGGCTAGCCGTGAGGAACCCCGGAATGAATTCCGGGGCACCGAATACGAAGGGAGCTCCGCCATGCGAGCCAATTCAAAATACGTTATTGCCCTGGCGGCGTCGCTGGCGCTGTTTCCGGTTGGCCTGGACAGCATGATCGTCAACGTGGCGATCGTGCCGATAGGACGCGCATTGCACACATCGGTCGACATCGTGCAGTGGATCATCATTGGCTATTTGCTGGCGAATGCCGCCGTCACCCCCTTGAGCGGTTACCTGGGCAATCGCTTTGGTGTCAAGCGCCTGTTCTTGGTTGGCATCGCGCTCTTCACGCTCTTCTCCTTCCTGTGCGGCATCGCCGCCGACCAGACGTGGCTGGTGGCTTTCCGGGTGCTGCAAGGTGCAGGGGGCGGCTTGATGATGCCGCTGGGCGCTGCCATCGCCCTGGATCAGTTTGCCGCGGAGGATCGGGCCAAGGGCATGGCCGCGGTGGCGCTGCCCGTGCTGCTGGCGCCGGTGCTTGGCCCGATTTTGGGCGGCGTGATTATCGACAACCTGAGCTGGCAGGCCATCTTCTTCGTCAACGTGCCTATAGGCGCACTGGCAATATTGCTGAGCTGGCTGGTAGTGCCCGACGACCTGGCCAAAGCGGGGAAGACCCGGAAGTCGTTCGACGTTTTGGGGCTGTCCTTGGCAATGGCCGGGGTCGTGCTGGTCGTGTACGCCTTCAAGCTGGTGAGCCAGACTGATCCAAGCACACGAACGGCGCTGCAGCCAGCCGGCAGCGTCTACGGCTGGGGGTACTGGCTGATGTGGCTGCTGCTGGGTATCGGCCTCGCCTTGCTTGCGGCCTTCACGCTGCATGTCCTGCGCGAAGAGGACCCGGTCGTGGACCTGCGCCTATTCCGCGATCGCAATTTCAGCTTGAGCAATCTGAGCCAGTGGGTGCAGGCGAGCACCACGTTCGGCATCCTGTTCCTGATTCCCGTCTACTTGCAGCAGATCCGCATACCCAACCTCTCGCCGCTGCAGACGGGGCTGGCCCTGCTTCCTCTGGGTATTTCGACGATAGTGGGGATGATAGTCAGCACCAAGCTCTACCGCATCGCCGGCGTGCGGGCGCTGGTGGTGGCAGGGGCAGGGTTGACGGCGCTCGGCACCTTGCAGTTGAGCAAAGTGTCGCCGACCGCGGCGGTGAGCGACCTGTGGCCCTGGTTGGCGTTGGTGGGCTTCAGCGTCGCCTTGCTGGCGCTGCCGACGCAGACGCTGGCACTGCAGCCGCTCAAGGGCGAGGCGCTCAACAAGGGGACATCGCTGGTGGTCGCGACCAAGCTGCTGTTCGGCGCTATCGGGCCCTCGGTGCTGGTAACGGTGTTTGAGCAGCAGACCGTGTGGCATGCCAACCGGCTCGCCGTCGCCGCGCTGGCGCAGCGCGCGGGCGCGGTGAGCGCGCAGGCAAAGGCTATGCTGGCCGCTCAGGCCGGTACGAGCGCCCTGCACGACGTGCTCATCGTGGTGACCTTCACCTCGCTTGGCATCATCCTGGTTGGGCTGTTCCTGCCGGGAAGGCAGGCCGCGGCTGAGCATGTTGCCATTGGGCAGGCCGGAACGCCGCGCGGCGATATTCAGGCGCCGGCACGGGTGACCACCGCATGATCGTGCTTGTGGTCCCACAGTTCGCGATGGGGCGCACTAAATCGAAACCACGACGCGATCTCCAGTCGCCACACGTTCCCGGGACCGCGAGCATCGTGCTCGCCTCTGAGATGTGCCGACTAGCGGCTCCATCGCTACCACGTGGCATGCGGGTGCCATCGTGGCTTCGCTGTAGTGGGTCGCGCGGCAAGTGGTTTCCGTTGGAAGGGGCCTCCGGTTGCGGCCGGATAGCAGGGTCAACGCCGGCTGCAGCCGGTTGACTGGGCGTGCGCGCAAAGCAATCAATTGGGTTTGATCCGCTAGAGGTCGCCTACATGCACGCACCTGGGCAGATCCGAGATGGTTATCCGCCTTGACAATCCTAGTGGAAGCACCATATCGTGCCACGCATGAGGACTTAGTCGCTGGAGGGCGCTCTGTGAGTCGCAAACGCAGATCGATAGATGGCCACGCCCATTTGGCGCTGGGGAGGCTCGTCGGATTGGCCACGATCGCAGCCTTGTGCGTGGGCTTCATCGTTGTACCCTTGGGGGCTACTCTCGTCGGAATGTTGTGCCTCGTGCTATCGCTGTGGGTTATCTTGCCGGCAGCGGATCTAGCTTTGTTGCTTGCCGGCAGGTGCCGTCTCGCTTCGCTTGCCGCCTTACTGGGGGCAGGTGCCAACGCGTTCGCCTTCGTTTTGTTGGCACTATCTGTTCCAGCCACGGCGTCTGATGGGTTCCTGCTGAACGCTGCATATACAGGAATGGTCGGGCTGCAGTGTCTTTACGTGAGCATCACGCTCTTCAGAGTCGGCGCGGCAGTGCGAGTGCCGGTCGGCGGGTCGCGAAACACACGGGAGCTTCGCATGGCGCGGCATGCCCCCGCGCTGCCAAGCAGCCCGGCTGGGCTGCAACAAGGGTGATCGCCACGCCAGGGTGCGGCAGCAGGCGATAATGGCATGACACGGTGTGGTTACAGCGGCATCACATGACCGCCGCCCACATAGAGCAGTTGACCCGTGATCCAGCGGGCTTGCCGCGAGGCAAAGAAGACATTGGCGTCTGCCACGTCGCTCGGTTCGCCGACCCGTCCCATGGGAATGCGGCTGGCCGCGTCTTCTTCACTTTCGGGCGAAAGCCAGCCTGTCTGCACAGCGGCCGGCGATACGACATTGACGGTAATGCCTAGGGGAGCCAGCTCGCTCGCGGCAGCGCGACTGTAGCTCTCCATGGCGTGCTTGCTTGCTCCGTATGAGATTTCACCCGCAAATCCTGAAGACCCGTCCGTGCTGACATTGACGATCCGACCCCAGGTCGCGCCTCGCCGGACGAACCGGGCAACATACTCGGCCATGAGCAGTGCGGGAGCTCTTCTATTCACAGCGAGGTGCAGATCGTGCGTGGCGGCAGAGATCCAGGCGGCGCGCCTGTCGCCAGGAGCGAGAGGTGCTACGGGCGGGCCGTCCGTGGGCAGGAAAGAGTCTGGAATAGCATGTGCAGCATTGTTCACCAGGACATCGACTGGCCCAAGGGTCTGTTCGACCCGATCGAACAGCTCGATGGCACTGTCAGGATTTCCCAGATCCACCTCCCAGCTAGCAGCGCGAATACCGCATGCCCGAATTGCTCGCAAGGTTTCATCGCCGCTTTGCCGGAGCTTCGCCTGATAGAGTGCCGGTCCCGGCGCGAGAACCTCACCATCTCTCGACGGGGGCGCACCGACCTCACCCGGCTGTAGTCTCAAATAGGTGATGAACACGCTGGCGCCCTGAGCGGCGAGGGCGTGTGCCGTGGCTGCGCCGATACCGTGGTTGGCGCCCGTAACGAGCGCCACTGTGCCCTTCAGCTCCGTGTCAATCACCTCAGTATCCTCTCCCACTCAGACGGATAGGTGGCGTACCATTGCGTACCTGTGTCCACAGGGCTGCAAGGGAGCCATGACTTATCCTGTATCCTGGGAGATTAGGTGGACGACTCAGGGTGTCAAGCTCGCGGGTTGGTCGATGCCTGCAGGACGAAGCTGTTGCCGTCGGGATCGCTGAAAGTGGCAAAGCGGCCCCAGGGCTGTTGCTCGATGGCACCGTCGAACTTGAGTCCTCGGCCTGAGAAGAGCGCCACGTCCGCGTCGAGATCGGTGGTCTCGAGCACGATCCCGGTCAGGGAGCCCGGAGGCATCGACTCGAACCAGGTTACGAGCGTGATGGTTGTTTGGGCGCCCTTGGGGCCGACCTGTACCCAGCGCCGGCCGGGTCCCATGGGCATGTCGGCAATGAGGTCGAAGCCGAGGACGTCGACGTAGAAGTCGCGCGCGCGATCTTGGTCCGTGACCGGGATGGAGAACAACTGCACCTTGCGAATGGCCATGACCCTTCTCCTGTCCTGCATATGCTGTTGCGTCGTGCCTCTATGGTAAGGCATGTGAGTGGCCATGGACCGCCGCGTATTGCACATAGGGCTGGTTGGTTTTCGCGACGAAGGGTGTCGCGGCCTGCGGGGGCACAGGACGCTTACGGTCCCGCGTGTGGACATTACGTGCAGTCAACACCTTACAAGGGGCAGGCCAGATGCCTGCGCTCCCGATGTCGCCGCGCCGCACCGAATACCAAATAGGCCTGTATTGCACGTGAGATGGGTAGCCAAGCGGTGCCCAATGGGTGCACACTTGAGACTGGCGTGCGGCATAGCGTTGAGGAGCAGGCTACAGGCATATCGCGCCCAAGCCGGCGCGCCTCGGCCACACGGCAGGAGGTCTGGACATGGCAACTATTCTCGTGGCGGACGACTCGCGCTTGGCGCGCAGGGTGTCAGTCAGGCTGCTGCAGGAGGATGGGCACCAAACGGTAGAGGCGGCAGATGGACAGCAGGCGGTTGCGCTTGCGCGGCAGGCGAAGGTTGACCTGGTCCTGCTGGATATCGTGATGCCGGAGGTGGATGGCTACGAGGCGCTGCGCTTGATGAAGGCCGACCCGGAATTGCGCGATATTCCGGTGATCGTGATTTCTGGCGGCGGCGAAGACGACGCCGCGGTCCGCTGCATCGAGCTGGGGGCCGTGGACTACCTCACCAAGCCGTTCAATGCCACTCTCCTGCGAGCGCGTACGGGCGTCAGCCTGGAGAAGAAGCGCCTGCGCGATCGGGAGAAGGAGTACTTGCGCCACGTGGCGGAGCTGACCGCGGCGGCCGTCGCCGTGGAGGACAACGCATTCGATCCTCTGCGTCTGGCGCCAACGGCGAGCCGCGGCGATGAGCTCGGGCTGCTGGCACGGGTTTTCCAGCGCATGGCCGTCGAGATGCGCGCACGCCAGCAGCGCCTCGAGCAGGAGGTCCAGCAGCTGCGCATCGAGATAGACCAGGCGAAGATGGTGAGGCAGGTGGCAGAGATCACCGAGACCGATTTCTTCAGGGATCTCGAGCGCAAGGCGGCGCAGCTGCGTGCTGGGAGACCACTAGACAGTATGCCGCAGGCCGATGTGACTCGTGATAGCGAGGCAGCGCATGGCTGAGACCGCGGCGCAAAGCAGACCGCCCATGGAGACCGCGCGCCTGGAGGCGTTCAGTGACAACGTCCTGTCGATAGTGATCACCTTGCTCGCATTCAATGTGAGCGTCCCGTCGATTGCCAAGGTCGATGGGCACGGGCTTACATCCGTGCTGCTGCAGCAGTGGCCGGTCTACGTGGCGTACGCGCTCAGCTTTCTCAGCATTCTGGTAGTGTGGATCAATCACCACCACATGTTCTTGGTCATTCAGCGTATTGACCACATATTCCTGTTGCTCAATGGGCTGCTCCTGATGGTGGTGGCGGCCGTGCCGTTCGCGACACAGCTGCTGTCCACGTATCTCTTGCAGCCGGACAAGCACGTGGCGCAAGTCATCTACAGTGGTCTGTACTTGTTGATGGCCACGATGTTCGTGATTATGTGGGTCTATGCGTCGCATCGCAAGCGGTTGCTCGATCCCGGCACGGACGATAGCGCGATACGCACCGTTACCAAGCAGGTGGCGATTGGCCCAGTGGTCTACCTAGTGGCCCTGGGGCTAGCGTTTCTCAGCGCGGAAGCGAGCCTGGGGCTTTGCATCGCCGTAGCCGTCTTCTTTGCCCTGCCTATTTCGGTGTCGCGGTCCTCCCAGGACGCACTAGAGAACTAGCGTGAGATCGTCCTGGTACCCCTGGCTCAGCTCGATGATGTTTCCTTCCGGGTCGGCCAGCCACGCCCCCTTCCAGCCCGGGATGAAGTCGCTGAAATCCGCAGGTCCCAGCATGACCGGCACTGCCTCGCCCAGTTCGGCGAGCTTGGCGTCGACGTCGTCCACCGTGAACGCCAGATGCCGGAGGCCGGGCCAGGGGTAGCCATCCTGCGCGGGTGGAGCGATTGGGGCGGCCTCGGTCGCCTGGAACAGTTCCAGGTACACGGTGGCGGCTTTGATGAACACGATCTGGGTCGCCCCCAGCGAGATGACGCGGGCTCGCTTGAAGCCGAAGTACTTGGCATAGAACTCTTCGATGGCGATCGGGTCTTCGCAGGTGAGTCCCACGTGGGCGAACGTTGCAGTTACCAAGCGTAATCCCCTTTCTTCTTGTTGCCGCGGGTTGCGAGTTCGGATTGTACCTGAAGTGAAGTCATGACTAAACAGGCAGGATTGCATCGCTGCGCCGACGGAGTCGGTAGGCGGCACATCCCAGAGGCGAGCACGATGCTCGCGGTCCCAGGAGCGTGCGGCTAATGGAGATCCCGCCGTGTCCTGGGGGTCGCGGAGGGCCGGGTACCCGTCGTGCCTGGGCTGCCGGCCCCCTTCAGCGACCTACGCGCTCTGCATACCGCTCAGACCGTGGCGGCAGCGAGTTCGGCCGGCGCTTGCGCGGACTTCCGATGTGTAGGTAGCAGGACGAACGTGAGCACCACGCCAAAGACCATCACAAATGCCGACGCTCCGAAGGCGTAGTGGTAGCCATTGACGTACGCCGAATGACAGTTGCTGTAGAACGTCTGATACGCCTGCGACAGCTGTGCCGGCGCCGGAAAATAGCACTGCATGTATGGAGGCACTTTGGGGCGGGGAAAGCCGGCGAAAACGGTGGTGAAACGGTTGGCTGAGATAGTGACCAGTACAGCCAGCCCGATGGCGCCACCCACCTGCTGTGTCGCGTTGATGAGGCCGGAAGCCATGCCCAGCTCTTGCTGATCTACGCCGGTGACGGCCGCGATTGGCAAGGGGACGAAGATGAAACCGAGCCCTACCGCGACCACGAGCAGGCCGGGGAGCAGGTTGGGCGCGTAGGAGCCGTCGACAGGCAACCCGAGGAACAGCAACAGGCCTACTGCCGCCAGGACCATTCCCAAGGCGATCGTGTACTTGAACCCGAAGCGCGCTACCAGGCTAGGCGCCATGGTCGCGGTCACGATCATTGCTATAGCCAGCGGCAGGCACGAGAGCCCGGTTTGCAGCGCCGAGTAGCCGAGCACGAGTTGCTCGTAGAGCGAGATGAAGTAGAACATGGCAAATACGACCAGGCCGGTGAGAAAGGCCAGCACGTTGGCCACGGCCAGCGACCGATTCTGGAAGATTCCCAGCCGTACCAGCGGGGCGGGGACGCGAGCCTCGATGGCCAAGAAGCTGGCTAGCAGGACGGCAGCTGCCGCGAGGCAACCGATCGTCGGCACGGACGCCCAGCCATTGTCTGGTGACTTCACGACGCCGAATACGAGCAGGCACAGGCCTGCGGTGGCCGCAATAGCGCCAGCCAGGTCAAATCCACGGTGGGATCCGCGGTCTGCGTTTTCGGGAATGTACAGAGGGCAGAGTGCGACAACTACCGCGCCGATAGGCACGTTGATGAACAGCACCCACTGCCAGCCGAAAGCGCTGGTGAGCACGCCGCCGAGTAGCACACCAAGCGCGGAGCCAACCCCAGCGAGCGCGCCGAAGATGCCCAGTGCCTGGTTACGCGCCGATCCCTCGGCAAACGAGCTGCTCACGATTGCGAGGGCTACCGGCGCGATGAGCGCGCCGGACAGGCCCTGCGCGGCCCGAGCCACCACCAGCCAGACGGCATTCTGGGCGAGCCCGCCCATGAGGGAGGACACCGTGAAAAGCCCGACACCGGCCATGAACACGCGCCTGCGCCCAAAGAGATCGCCGGCGCGGCCACCCAGCAACAGGAACCCGCCGAACAGCAGCACGTAGATGTTGACCACCCAGGCCAGATCCTCCTGCGTGAAGTTCAGCCCCTTCTGAATGGAAGGCAGCGCCACGTTTATCACGGTGATATCGAGTACACCCATGAGCTGCGCCACGGCGGCCAAACTGAACGCTGCCCACGGACGAGCGGGTCGGGCGACGGTTTCCACGCTGAACTCCCTTACTGCACTAGCGTCTGATCGCGATCTTGGCACTGAAAGCTGAGTACCGCCGCGCGGCCCGCGGGAAGGGTGTCTTGTGTACTCTAGGCCACTGAGCCGTCGGGGTACTGGGTCATGCCGGCGAAGTGGATGGCGATGCGCCCGTCGCGCAGCACCCAGCTGTCGGCGAAGCGCATGTGGGCCTCGCCCTCGTCGGTGTGCATGGTGATG
>Ga0187876_1000370_pt1 | contig 48092 bp, 37 predicted proteins | sample June2016WEW_17_4_FD_133000 | JGI IMG/M metagenome (GOLD analysis project Ga0187876, IMG submission 133000) | Peatland microbial communities from SPRUCE experiment site at the Marcell Experimental Forest, Minnesota, USA - June2016WEW_17_40 | ecosystem: Environmental > Terrestrial > Soil >... | reverse complement strand
GCCTTCGTCGTAGGCAGATAGAAACTTACGACGCAAATCATCCCCATAGGGTCGCCCCATATCTTCTGCGCCGCGGAGTGTCGCCAATTACCAGTCTATACTATTTCCTAAAATGCTCTAGCCGCACGATAGTTTGGTGTGCTTGTATAGTGTGAATTTTGACTTCGCCATTCTGAAATCTCCCAAAGTCCAATACTCGGTTTTGGGATTTTTCAGTGCGATGTCTTAGAAGGAACCTTAGAACGATGTTTAAGTTGTTGATTCTAAAGTGCTGGCGGTGGATGGAATCTCCAGCGAACCGTTCTCTGGGCCGAATTCCCTGCTAACAGGGAAAAATACAGGGAAATTCGCGAATTTTGCTCCAAAGTCTTGTCGGCCGAGTGCTCTATGACTCTGAATCCACGCAAGTTCCTACCCAGCAATCCCAATATTTGAGCCGCACCGAACAGGGAATTATCACCCGCGTATCAGGGAATTGCAATTCCCTGATACCGCCTCTCCCTTTATCCGCACCGCTCTGTCGCTTTCCATTCCAGTTTCTCTTACGGCAACTGGTGCAAGACATCGGGCAGACCCGTTCGCCAACTGCTCGTTTACTGACTTGCAGGTTTGCTGGCTCGCCACCGCTTATGCCAACGCCTCGCCAGCCTTCGGCTCGGCGAACAGCCACGCATACACGGCCACGCAGATGTAGCAGACGAGAGGAACCAGGTAGGCGGCCTGCAATCCACTGCGATCTGCCACGATGCCCATCAGCTTGGTCAGCGCTGCACCACCCAGAATTGCCATCACCAGCCCCGATCCCGCAGTCTTGGTCTTATCGCCCATGCCCTTCAAGCCAAGCGCAAAGATGGTCGGGAACATGATCGACATGAACAGGCTCGTCGTAAGCAAACAGCCCACGCCGAACCAGCTTGGATACACGACGGCAATCAGGCACAGCGCCACGTTGACCGCGGCGTAGAACGCCAGCATCTGCCGCGCGTGGAAGCGGCGCATCAGCCATGCGGAGCTGAATCGACCCACGGCAAAGGCCGCCAGCGTTCCCGTCAGCATGTAGCCCGCCGCCTTGTCTCCAACTCCAGTGGCAGATCGCACATAGAGGATGAAATAACTCCAGGTGCCGACCTGCGCGCCCACGTAAAGAAACTGCGCCAGAACGGCAAACACATAATGCCGCTGGAATAACCGCACGTGCATCTGGCCGCTCGACGAGCTCTCCGAAGTATCTTCGCTGCTCAAGTCCGGGAACTTTGTGAGCAGGATCAGGACCGCCCACACGAGCGCTATCAAACCAAGCGCCAAATAGGTGGGAACCACACGCATGGTCTCAGAATGCAGATACATTTGATAGGTTCCAGCGGCCTGCCGGGCAGCCTTCTGCGCGGCGTTCAGCTCCACTCCAGAAAAGATGAAGATGGTCCCGATAAAGCCCGCGGAGATTGACCCCAGCGGATTAAACGCCTGAGAGAAATTCAGGCGCCGCTCGCTTGAGGCCGACGATCCCAACTGGGCGATGAAGGGATTTGCCCCGGTCTCAAGAAACGAAAGGCCGCACCCGATCACCCCTTGTGCAGCGATGAAAAAGGGATAGCTTTCCGCACGAGCCGCCGGCCAGAAGAGCCAGCACCCCGTAAACAGCAGAAGCAAGCCAATCACCAAGCCAAGCTTATAGCCAAGCCGCCGCATCACCCATCCCGCCGGGATCGCCATCGCAAAATAACCGACGAAGTTCGCGATCTGGATTTCCGCGGCGCCCGACCGGTTGATCTCAAACGACTTCATGAACTGCCGAATCAGAAAATCGGTCAGGTTATTGGGAATTGCCCACAGAAAGAAAAGCGGCGTGACCACCAGAAACGGCAACAGCCGTCCTGCTGGAATCAACTGGGCTTCAATGTCTTCGTTCTTGTTCAGCGAGTGCGAGTTGCCTGGCCCGACGGAGTTGCTCAAGGTGAATTTCTCCTCCTGGAACGAGAGATGGAACGAGGCGCCGGAGCCGATGCTCCCTCTACGCCAAATAGATCTTCAGTGTGATGCCGATATCGGAGATCTTTTCTGCAGGCATCTGGACCTTTAACCCGGTGTCGTCCTGCTTCCAATTGAGATCGCCCTTGTTCCCAAGCAGTTCCACTTTGAGGATCTTGCCTGGCTGCTGCGGGCTGGCGAGGCCTAGAGCCTTCACCACAGCTTCCTTCTCAGGCCAGCCCATGACGAATGCGTAAAGCGTGCTGCCCTTCCCCGTGAAGCGCACATCCTCGGCGGTGAGATCGTTCTGCTGGTCTTCGTTGAAGTTTCCAGTGACGATCTTCACTTGCGTGGAGGGGCCTTCGCCGTAGATCTTCCAGGGGCGCGTTGCATAAATGCCTTCGCTGTTGATTTGCATCCACTCGGTGATGCCTTCCAGCACCTCCATCTCCTCGAAGTCGAGTTGGCCTGAGTTGGGCAGCGGGAAATTCAGCAGCAGGTTGCCATTCTTGCTCACGATGTCGGTGAGCAGATCGATCACTTTTTTGGCGGTCTTGTATTTCTGACCTCGCTTATAGTGCCATTGTCCGATGCAGGTATCGGTTTGCCAGGGGTTTTCCGCGATGCCATCCGCAACGCCGCGCTCATGATCGAGAGCGCAGGTACCCACTGCGCAATCCGTCGCCTCTTTGCTGGTGTAGACCGCTTCGACTGTGCCTCCATTCAACCGGGCGCTTTCGTTGTAAAGGTGGGCCACCATTTTCAGGCCGTATTCCTCGAAAGGAAGGTGGCCGTCAGTGTAGAGAATGTCGGGGTGATACTTGTCGATCAGATCGGTCATGCGGTTGAGATAGTGCTGCCGCCAGGAATCAGGAATGCCGTCATCGTTCCAGTCCAGCTTGTCAATGAACGGCACGCAGCCGGCATCGTGATAGAGGTCAGCGTACTTCGGATCGATGCCGTCGTAGGGAACGCCGGCAAGTGGCCCGGTCTTGTCGGCGCTATGGCTCACGGCGAACCATTTGTAGCTGATCCACAAGTGCTCGCTTACGCCGAAGCGCAGGCCGTGATTGCGCGCAGCTTTTTGCCACAGACCCACCACGTCCTTCTTGGGCCCCATGTTTACCGCGTTCCAGCGTGTGTATTTGGAATTCCACAGGTCAAAGTTGTCGTGATGCACACCCATCGAGAAGAAGTACTTTGCGCCGGCCTTCTTATAGAGATCCATCAGATGATCCGGATCCCATTTTTCGGCCTTCCATAAATTGACCAGATCCTTGTATCCGACCTTGGAAGGATGACCATACGTTTCGCAGTGGTACAAGTATTGCGGCTGGCCCTGCACGTACATGTTGCGCGCGTACCAGTCGCCGTCTTCAATCGCAGACTGCGGTCCCCAGTGCGCCCAGATGCCGAACTTGGCGTCGCGGAACCAGTCCGGAATTTTGTAGGCTTGCAGCGATTCCCTGGTTGGCTGGAAGGGACCGCTCTGCGCCGCCTGTTGCGAGCGCGCAAACTTCGACAGAGCCAGAGCGGAACACGCGCCGCCCAACGATTGAAGCACTTCCCGGCGATTCATTTTCATAGGGTCCCTTTCATTCTGTGCGCTCGGCCTCTGTGTTCGGCACCCGGGCCGGCTAGCGATGCGCAGTTGCGCAGAGCCTGGTTGCGCTCACTGCTTCTTAGCTGATGCAGCCATCGCGCGACGTAGGCGTTGTTCCGCCTCGGCGCACCAATAGCCGCAGTCGAGCTCGAAAAAGATTGAGGTGTAAGGAATCGTGAGTTCGGTCTTGATGATAAGCACGCGAAACAGTTGAGCTGCCTGGTCGAGCCTGGCAATGATCTGCTCGTGGGGCAGAGTGGTTGCCTTTGCGGACTTGAGCAACTCCGCGAGTTGAGTGCGGTAGCGCGAAACGCCGGGCGCATCGGCCTCGGCGACGAATTCGAGTTCCTGGTCGAGATAAATTCTGGCGCGAACGTGTTTGCTGGCCGCAATGGCGTCGAGCACCCTGCGAGCCGCCTCAATCTGGCCGACGCCGGAGACAATCGTGTCGATGCCGGGCCTGGACTGCGCCGGGTATGCCGAGTCGGCAACCACGATCCAGTTGCGATGACCGAAGAGCGGCAGCAATGCTTTCAATTCGCGTTTCCAGTCCGGTTTCGTGATCCCCGGTGCGACGGTCATGGTTGCTGTCCTCGATCCCGGTTCATTTCAATTCTTCGTCGGCGCACACCGCCACCTTGCCGCATTTCCCTGAGGCCATCAGCGCGTAGGCTTCGCCGGCGCGCTCCAGCGGAAAGCGGTGCGTGATGATGTCGGCCGGATGCAGATTCCAGCGCACCAGCCGCTCCACGAGCTCCTCCATCAGCCACGTCGAGGTGACCCACGAGCCATAGAGCGTCTTTTGATCGTGAATTAGATCGGGCGAGGGATTGATCTCGACGCGCCCGCCTTCGCCAAGAAAGACAATCCTGCCCCACTTGCGCGTGGCGCGAATCGCGGTGGCCCGTGCGGCGTCGTTCGCCGAGCAATCCACGGCGCGCTCCACACCCATGCCCCCAGTGAGCTGCTTGACCTCGGCGACGTTGCCGGCGCTGGAGGCAAGAACCGCGTCGCAGAGGCCAAGGTCGAGCGCGATCTTCATTCGCTCCGGCAGCACGTCGATGCCGATGATCTTTTGCGCGCCGAGCTTGCGGCAGAGCGCACCGGTGGCCAGGCCGACAGGTCCCAGGCCGGTGATGAGCACAGCGTGATTGCCGTTAATGCCGATCTTTTCCAGGCCCTCGTAGACGGTGCCGAATCCGCACGCAACCTGCGCGCCATCGCCGTAAGTGAGTTCATCGGGCAGGGCGATGAGGTCTTTTTCCTCGGCTACCATGTACTCCGCCATGCCGCCGTCGCGCTGCCATCCGTAGGCGCGCCGGTATTTTTCGCTGGTGCACGAGATCATGTAGCCGCGCCGGCAGTCGTTGCAGACTCCGCAACCGGAAATGTGATAGACAATCACCCGGTCGCCGGATTTGAAGCGGCGGCAGCCCGGGCCCGTGGCGACGATCTGGCCCGCGGGCTCATGCCCCGCAATCACGCCCTGGTAGCCTTCAGGGCCTTTGCCCAGGTGCTCGTGATAAATGCAGCGAATGTCGGAGCCGCAGATCGTGGACGCCTTCACACGCAACAGCACTTCTCCGTGGCCCGGCTCCGGCACAGGCACCGTGCGCATCTCAACCGTCGCGTCACCCGGTAAGAACGCTGCGGTCATCGTGGCTTTCATTTGGCTTGCTCCCAATCAATGTTAGGCGCTGCTCGAAAAGCCTCACGCGGTTCAGGGTGGCGTGATCTCTCCGTTTATGTCCCAAAGATCTTCCCAGGTCTGGCCCTCCTTCCACAGGAAGACCTGGCCTTTGATCAAGCGGCAGTTGCTATCGATGGCGGCGATGGAGCGCATCTCCTCGTCGGTGAGCGGGTCTCCAACAACGCCCTCGAGATTAGCGTGGTAATGGTGAACGGAAAAGGGAATCGGCGTTTGCCCGCGCTGCACCGCCCACTTGATGCACACCACCGCCGGGTGAATGCCGTGGCGCTCGGCGATGCGCACGATGACCGGGTCCTCGGTGGGCGCGGTGTCCTCGGGGGTGCGGTCGCGCTCCGGCCGTCCCGGCGACCCGATGGGGCAGTAACCGACCGGCTGCACGCCATTGTCGAGCACGAATCGGAAGAGCTCGGGCTGCTGGAAGTGCGGGTGCAGTTCCATCTCATTCACCGCGGGCTTGATGCGAGCATCGCGCAGCACGAGCTTGAGCTTTGGGACGGTCATGTTCGAGGTGCCGATATGCCGCACCAATCCCATGTCCACCAGTTCTTCCATCTTGCGCCAGGTCTTCATATAGTCTTCGTGGATGTAGGGCTTGGCGTCTGGTGAGCGGGATTGAACGTCGCAGCCCGGCGGATGAAAATTCGGGAACGGCCAATGCACCAGGTAAAGATCAAGGTAGTCGAGGTGCAGGTCGGCGAGCGACTTGCGGCAGGAGGCGATCACGTCGTCCTCGCCATGCTTGTCGTTCCACAATTTTGAGGTGATCCAAAGGTCTTCGCGCCTGATTCCGCCGCGGAGAATTTCCTGCAACGATGCGCCGATCTCGGCCTCGTTGCCGTAAACCGAAGCGCAATCGAAGTGCCGGTAGCCTGCCGCCGCAGCGCCCTTCACCACCTCGGCGATCTCGGTCGCGGAGACGCGGTCGGAGCCAAAGGTGCCCAGGCCGATGGCCGGCATGGTCGCCCCACTGGAAAGAGTTCTTTGAGGCACCAGAGTTGGATCAACAGAATCTCCTGCCGAGATCCCGGGACCGCCTTGCTTTTGCATTTCTTACTCCTCTCGGTCACCACGCCTGCGCTTCAGGCAAAGACAGACAAAGTGATCAGGTTGCAAACCGGACCCTGGGTCTGTACGAGATCTAAGGGCGTTGTCCGCTCTTTGCAACGAGGAGTATACGATAAAGGTATCGTTATTGTAAACGCATTTATGAGAATCCGTAGACAAGCCTAACCGGACTCCAGAACAAGGTTCGCATACTGAATCGTGTCCCCAGTCCGTATGATCCCGATGGCGTGCGGCACTCGTTTCTTGAAGTCGATGTGTGGCTCGAATTCGAGTGCAACGCCGGCTAACGAGGACTTGAATTGCAGGATCGTTTCAGCGCTGTTTGTCGCGTTAAACTCCTCCGCCATGAATGCCCGGACCACATTGAAGTTGCTGCGAATGGCTGCCAATACATCGAGAACTCGAGGGATGTCATCCACCAGGGAAATATCGACTGTCTCGACCTCCTTCCAATAGGGAAACCCCCGGTCTGCAATTACCAGCGTATTGGTATGGCGGACAAGGCTAAGCAACATGTTGATTTTCGGGTTTAAGATTCCTGATTTCACCATACTGCGCAATCTCCCGAAGTCATTTTTCGCCTCGAGTTCCAGCGGCTGAAACCTCGTCCCGGCTGAGGATCTTACACGCCTTTGCACCGGCCCAAAGAACGGGCTGCCTTCTCAGGCCTCCGCTGAATGCTCCGGCTGCGGCGCGATGCGTTGACGGCAGTTCAGGCAGTCCGGTAATGGCCGGCAGGAGCCCGAGAATCATGCCTGCCTGTTCGTGTCCGGCGTCGCATTCGATGGCACGGCTATCTGTTCGATCCCCGCTTTCTTATCCGTCGAAGCCCGAACCACAAGTTGGGGCTGAATGATGATGGTCTTGTTGCGCGGATGAGTCTTTGATTCCAGTAACGACAAGGTCAAACGCCCAGCGCGCTCGCCGATCATGTCGGTCTGTTGGTCGATGCTCGATAGAGGGATGCGGAGTTCCGTATCGTAATGCAGGTTCCCGGATCCGATGACTGCGATGTCCGCCGGCACTCTTAAACCTGCATCGAGAATGGCATGAATGGCTCCAATTGCCATCGGATCGTTATAGCAAAATACTCCATCGGGACGGGGATTCAGGGCCAGCAGTTGCCGCATCAGTTCCGCACCGCTTTCCCTGCTTTGCACATCCACAAGCCGCGGCATCGTCACATAATCCGGAAGGGACTTCATGTCGTGTTTGGCCAGGGCATTTTGATAGCCCTTCAGTCGTCCTGCGCCGGGGCTATTGTCAGGCCCGCGTAAGTGAGCGATCCTCTTGCACCCAACTTCAATGAGATGTTCCGTAGCCAATAACCCAATCGCCTCGTCGTCGGTGCCCACGTAGTTAGCATCCAGCTCCGTGAGATTGCGGTCGATCAAAACCAACGGCAACCCTTGCTTTTGGATCCGCTCGAATACCGATGGGTCAGTAGACGAGGATGCGATGACCAGAGCATCCAGCCGGCGGGCCAGCAGCCGGTTGATCTCGTGCTTTTCCAGCTCGGCATCCTCTTCCGAGGTCGAAATGGTAAGGCAGTAACCCTTCTTCAGAAGCGACCTTGAAAGGGATTTTGCTACTTGCGCAAAGAACGGGTGCAAAAGGTCGGGCACCACAAGGCCAACCAGATAGGTCTTTCCGGTGACCAAACCACGTGCCGCTAGGTTTGGGGTGTAGTCAAGCTCCTTCACACGATCCAGAACTCGCTTCCGCGTGGCTTCGCTGATGTCCTCGTGGTTTCGGAGCACCTTTGAAACCGTGACCACCGAAACACCGAGGTCACGCGCGATATCTTTCATCGTAGTTGGCACAACTTCTTATACCACAGTTGCTTTAAAGTATGCGATAACTGTATCGTTACCTTTCTCAAATTCTGAGACTGGCGAACACGAGACCCCTGAGTGTCATTTATCGGCACAAATATAGTTGGCGCACCAAGGCTTTGGTGTGCGTGGTGGGTGAGGTCTGAATTTCGGTGATATTCATGGGAAAATGGCATCCTGCGCTCAAATCAGGCCCAACCTCCCGTTCACTGAGATAATCGAAGACATTCTTCCGCTCTTGGACGATGTACTGCCTTCGAGCGGTGGCCTACTCGCGATGTTCAAAGCCTACATGGATCGCGCAGCGAAGCGCGGCGATAAAGACGAGGTGATGTGCGTCGCCTGCGTTATTTTCAAGCCTGTTGCCTACAGGCAATTTGTGAGGGATTGGAACCGAATGTTGGCGGCGTGGGGCGCTGATGCGTTCCACGCTAAAGAGTTCTTCCCCGGAGCCGGATCGTTCAAGAGAGATACTCCGCATCGAGAGTTCCTGTATGAGCAAGACTCAAGGCGTATCCCTCAAATGATCGCGCAGAGTATTTCGCGGATCATGGTTATCTCTTTCCGCCCGGAAGAATTTCTCGCGATGGCATCGAGCGAATGGAAAGAGCAAATCGGCACTTGCCTCCACTCTCAGGCCACTCAGATTTGTCTCTTGATAAACGGGGATTGGTTATTGGAAGACGGTCTGAAGAATGAATCATTCGCCTACTTCATGGAATCAGGCGACGAAGATGAGGCTGAAGTTGTGCGGGCGGTATCGCACATGAGGGCGCATGAAAAGACTGCTCGGCTTATCAGGGCCAAATCTTTCACTATTGTGGATAAGGGCCAAGCGCGAGGACTTGAGGCGGCTGATTACGTCGCTTGGCAATGGAACAAATATTACATCGAGAGCGATAGTTGGACTGATCGAAGCAGATGGCCCAGGAAAGACTTTTTGTCTCTTATTGATGGTGTTGCGAGGAACAAATGCAAACTAATATTTGGTACCGGAGAAGACTTGAAATATTACTTCAATCTTTTCGATCCCGAAGACCTGAAAGTGCGCTATCATAAACGCCATGATTAGCGAATCGCGTCACTTTATCGATCTCAAGGAGATACTCGGGATTGAGTACGATTGTCCGAAGTGTCACGTTCGCGTCTACTACGACTTGGATACGGTTCCGATACATCAGGCGTTTATGTGCAATGGATGCAGGTCGGCTGTGATTGACGAGTCGGACAGTCAATACATGGAACAGCTCGTCAAAACAATAAGGCATCTCCAATCAAGAGGCGACAAGCTGAGCGCATTTCGCCTCCAAATAGCCGGAGAAACGCGATGAAACGACCGCCGAACAATCCTGAATTTGAGCGTTTCACCTCCGCCATGCGAACCATTGCAAAAGTGTCTAAGGCGGATATAAACAGGGGCACAGAAACAGAAAAGCAGAAGCCTAGCGCCTCCGCTTCCCACGTTTCGGTAACTTCGCCCAAATCGGCAAATTAGAGCGCTTCCGGCTCCGTTTGTCCCACCTTGCCGGTCAACTCTGCAAAGGTGATTCGCTTATCCCAAATTTGCGAGATTGCCAGCATGAAGCGGTCCCTGTCATCCAGTGGATTGTCTTTGGTGGTCCGGTTGTTGTAGCGGAACATCTGCTCATCCAGATAGCGGTCCAAGTGGAATGGTTCTACGGCCACGTAGGTGCCGCGCAATGACCTCTTGAGCAGGGACCAGAAATTCTCCAGCCCATTGGTATGCACGTCGCCGCGCACGTATTCCTTGACGTGGTTGACGGCCTCATGCACAAAGTCCAGTTTCGGCAAGCTGGTATAGCCGTGATTCTCGTCAGTCAGAATCCGGCTTCCCTTTGACACGTTGTTGAGAATTGCATCTTGCAGGACTTCGCGGCTGACTCGCGGAATCACTCCAGCGCGAACCTGACGCGCTTCGCGGTCTAGCAATCCCATGACTGGAGTCTTTTTAGTCCCTCTGCCTTGCTCGGCTCGCCACTTCGGATTCTCGATTACGGTGTCCCATGCGGTAAGCATGAATCGCGGCTCCCGGTTGCTCTTGTGCTTATTCCGTGGCGCTCCGCCGATCCAGCTTTCATCGGCTTCCACGTTTCCAGTTCCATCGGTTCCCATCAGTTCCCAGTTGCCGCGCCGTAGAGCCAGTCGGATGCGATGCAGCATGAACCAAGCAGTCTTTTGGGTCACTTTGTTAATGCGAGCGATTTCATAGGAACTGACACCATTCCGGCAATTCACTACCATCCAAACCGCAACCATCCACTTATCGAGCGGAACGGGCGAATCCTCGAAAACCGATTGAGTCTTGACACTGAATTGCTTGTAGCAATCGCGATTCAAACACTTCCAAATGCGACGGCTCTTGAGATAGGAAACCCGCTCACTGGCGCAATGAGGGCATACAACGCCGTTCGGCCAGCGCATCGATGACATAAAGTCAACGCACACATCGGGATCAGCGAAGTAACGAATCGCACCAAGCAGGTTCTTTGGTAGGTTGGTAGTGGCAAAGTCACTCATAAACTAACTATGCCACCGAGCGCTTGGTGTGTCAAGTATATTCTTGCCCATTTATCAGTCAAATGCGTTTCATTCGCGCCAAGGCCAGAGTGTTTCGCGCGAAACGCGAGCAGGACAATTCCGCAGGCTTCAGTCGAGGAGAAGTGTGTGAGAAGGCGCAATTCCAGGCAACGTCGAGAGGCGGTGAAGTTGACTGAGTGGCCCTGTGCGGCGGTTATCGACGGCCGGGTATGCGGAACTGCCCAGGTGCGATTGGTCGTTTCTAAAACTGCTTACACCTTTTCAATTCCGATCAGCTTTGCGTCGACGATAGGGAGTGAGAGTTTCAGGACATCTGAGACCAGCTTGCGGTCCACCGAACCTCCATACCGAATCAGATAATCTCCTATTTCCAAGCCCTTGATTTCCAACTCAGCCCTTTTCACCACGCCTGTCGAATCGCTGAGACGGAGCTCCCACTGCTTTCCGCCATCGCTCATGGTTACTTGGTCGACCTCTCCCTGTGCGGCTTCCACGTCGACCCTCTGTGGCACGAATCTCAGCCGCTTTTTCAAGCCATCCCGGGGATAGACGCGAATCTCACTTCCTGAAGATTCCACGCGGCAGCCGCAACCGATCAGGCCAAAGGAATCATCCTGCATGACGTAGGACTTCACGGCCCTGAGAAATCCAAACTGCGCGATCCCGCCATCGAGTGTCCTGGGAGGGGTGAAATCGAAGATGCCCGGCGTCGAGATGAAATGAGCAAAGCACATTCCGTCGGGAAGCAGATCGACCTCCACGCTCATCACGCCCGCGTATCCTTTGATGAATGTGTCCAGGTCGCCGGTGTCCTCAAACGCGCGAAGCAAAGCCCAGCCATTGGTCGACTCGGTGTACCAGCAGGTCAGATCGCCCTTGTTGTCATTGCCATATTGAAACCAGACGGGCTGGTTCCCGCCTCGGAGCGCTTTGATAATTTGCAGCGTCTTGAGGTTCTTCTCGGTATTGCCGAAGTAGCGTGTGAAGAAATAGACCTGTTCCTGAGCGGTTGTGTCCGCGGGGTACTCGGAGGAGTAGGGATAGGGGTCTCTGAGAAAGACCTCGTTACACTTCCTGATTTGCTCCAATAGGTTGCGATATTCTTCCTGCCAGCCTTCCTTCCAGAGGTCGTCGAGAATGTTCAGAGCGTTCGAGCCTCCCATCACCCCAATGTGCCCCCACGGTACGGTCTGGAACATGTATAGGCAGGTACGGCACGACATCCTCAGATAATCCTCCGGGCGCTTCCGTGTCAGCAACCCATATCGTCTGCCGATGCGGTACATGGCGTGATAAATGTTCATCACGTGAGCATAGTTGTACGATCGATAGGTCGCCTCGGCTCGTTCCACCGTCCAATGGCTCCACGGGCTCGACGGATATCTGAGTTTCCAGTAAAGAGAGGCAATCACCTCGAATGTTTCGGGATCCTGAATGTACTTGAACAGGCAATCGCCGATGTAGGCTTCCAGGGTTGCCACTTCTTTCGGGGAAGGATAGTAGACGTTCTTCTCGGCCAGGAACAAGGGCTCTGAAAATCCGAATTCGGCGTCGCTTCCGCCCACTTCTGATACTTCATCCGAGTCGAGAAACGTGCTTCCTGTGCGATGGTCGAAGGGCAGGAACATGTGGTGACGGTGATAGGGATCGTTGGGGTTCTCGTAGAATTCCCGATCTACGATGAATTGTCCCCGGGCCTTGAGCAGTTGCGCGATGTCCTCAATGCAGTGAAAGTGCAGGCTGGTCCAGCGGCCGGCATAGTGCAGTTTGAGGCTTTTCTGGCCCCGGCCCTTGAAGGTCAGCGTCAACAAGGTCTTGTCGTCGACGCGCTTCCTTTCCTTGACCGTAATGTTGTCGGAAAGGAAATCGATCCTGTCGAGCTCGGACTTCGATCGTAACTCCACGTAAGCATCGGTATTCTCCTGAACCACCATGGCGGGCAGAATGCGGATGCCGAGGTTACCCGCTTCGTAAAGCTCCTCGCGAATCGCGTCATAACTCTCCACAAAGACGAAGCGCAGTTGGCAGGACCAATTCTCTCCCGGCTGCAGGACCAGTGAGGTATGCCCGTTGATCCAGGGATTCTTATTCCATCCCCGAAGGTTCCTTGTGGCCCAGGAATGGACTGCCAGGATATTTGGCTTGTCCCACCAGTACACCTTTTCTCCGAACGAACTGTCGTCACGATAGACGCACTCGAATGCCGTGTCTTGCAGGGTATGGAGAAGAAGAAACGGCACATCGCCCAAAGGGCGCTGGATGAGCACATACGAGCTGTGCCCGCCTATGTAGTGGTGAGCCACGACCTTTTGCTCGTGGTACTGTTTCTGAATCCGAGGGTATTGCTCGAGATAGACGGAGAACGGATCGGCAGGATCTCTCAGCGGGTGCTCCGTCTCGTCAGGAGGAATTGGCTGGCCGGTTTTGGGATCCCGGTAGAATTCGCCGAGGTCATCATTCACCATCAAAGGGAATCCAAGGTCGCCGAGCTCAATGATGTGATCCGTGACGTTGCGAAGTTCGACATCCCAGAGCAGAGAACGCCCTTCTCCCCTGCGGTATTTCATAGCGAGACGGAAACTCCGGATGCCATCCTGATTCGTCGACGTTCCCTCATAGTTCACGGCAAACGTCCCGGCGTCGAAGCTCACCTGACGGATATCGCCGGACCTTCCGGTCAGCTCCGGCCTCCACTTTCCCTTCAGGACAAAGCTCGAACGAGGGGACCAATTGCGATGGGCCGGGTTGGTATCGGTGACATCCCAGACATGCGTCACCATATCTCCGGTCCAACGGGAGTTCGAGACATCGACACCGGGCGTGTTTTGTTCGTTCCCGATAAAGTTCGTCCCCAGCGGGTCGCCTTTTCTGGTGATCGAAGAGATCGAGCCGTACCTTCGATCGAACGCGACGATCATGTCCCCTGCGGTCAGTTCCACCAGAGGATTCTCCTGCGCGCCCAGGGGTGCCTGAGATTTGCGGGAAACTGACTTCCCGTCGCCGGGCAACTGCGGTGATTGAGGAGCGGGTGATTCCGCTCTCGCTGCCTGGTCCAACGGATTCGCGGGGGGCATTGCCTTTCCTGAACCAACGGCCAATAGAGTCGTAGCTCCCGCCGCTCCAACATCTTTAATGAGCTCTCGGCGAGTCATTCGTTTACTCATGGATGTCTCACAGATCAGGAATGATCTGGCCCCCGGCAATGCCCGCGGATGTCCGGGCATCGGATTTGGAGCATCTACTCAGGCAGCACGAAAGAGCCTTCCACCTCGAACGTCCCTTCCACCGTTGGAGCGCCGGTATTGGGCTGTCCGCCGCCGATCGACACAGAGTACTTGCCCCCCGGGATGATCGGCTCGCCCGCTTCGGTAACCATGCTCAAGTCGCGTGGCTTCAGGTCGAAGTGCACTCTTTCCGACTGGCCAGGATCGAGGTGCAGGCGCTTGAACCCGCGAAGTGCGCGGATCGGCGCGCCCGCAACATCCGGGAAGCCGAGATAGAGTTGCGCCACTTCGTCGCCGGCCACTTTGCCCGTGTTCGTCACCTTGACTTCAGCGGTCATAGGTTGCCCGGCAGCAATGGGATTGGATGGAAGTGACAGATCGCTGTAAGAAAACGTGGTGTAACTAAGGCCATAGCCAAAGGGGTAAAGCGGCGTACCTTGGAAGTAGCGATATGTGCGGTTCCTTATCGAGTAATCCTCGAAGGACGGAAGTTGATCGACGCCGGTGTAGAAGGTTACGGGGAGGCGGCCGGCAGGATTGTTCTTTCCAGAGAGCGTTTCCGCCACGGCGGTCCCGCCTTCTTCGCCGGGATACCACGCATCGACAATGGCATTGACGTGACCTTCGGCCCAATTCACTGCCAGTGCGCTCCCGTTGGTGAGAACCAGCACGACGGGCTTGCCGGTCGCCACGACCGCGTCGAGTAAATCCTCCTCGGACCTGGGCAGATCCAGGCTGGTGCGATCGCCATCATTGAAACCAGGTTCGCTCACCAGCATCTCCTCCCCTTCAAGCTCGCTGGTGATGCCGAGAACTGCGATCACCGCGTCGGCATTCTTCGCGGCTGCAATGGCTTCGGACTGTGCCTTGAGATCGACCTTCGACCAGACCAGCCGCGCATTGAGCGGTTCATTTCGCGGGGAGTAGTCGATGCGCAATAAGGCGAGCTTACCGGCCTCAAGATGCACCCGTCCCAGCCTGGCCTCATTGGGATCGCCGCTAAAGGATGAAGTCACGTTCTGGCCATCGAGCTGGACGCGGAAGAAGCCGTTGGCCTTGAGGCCGAGGTTGTAGTCGCCGGTCTCAGACGCGGAAAGCTCACCCTCCCAGCGAATCGCGAGCGGGCTCAGGTTGGCGACCTCGGCGGGCAATTGCAGTCCAGAGGCATCCACCGTGGGCTCCACGAGCTCCGCCAGCGGCTTCATAACCTCAGGGTGGTTGATGTCGGTGATGTCGAGTTTGGAGTAGCTCACTCTGATGCCGGGCTTGCCGTTCACCGTCAGCGCCGAATCGGGGACAGGATCCGCGTCATGGCTCAGGAACTGTGTTCCAGGCTCGTACCGGATGTCGGCGCCCGCAAACTCCTTGCGCAGCCCTTCGAGAATAGAAACAGTGTGCGTCGGAGTACCGTTGTAATTGCCGAGCAGGACCTTGGTCTGATTCGCAAGAGGCCCGATTACGGCGATCCTGATGCCGCTGGTCTTCAGCGGAAGCGTGCCATCGTTTTTCAAGAGCACTATGGACTCATCAGCCAGCTTGCGGGCCAGGTCGCGGTGCTCGGGGCTGTCGAGTTCCTTCTCATCGATCTTGGTATAGGGAACCTTCTCCGGTGGATCGAACATGCCGAGTTTAATCCGCCCAGTGAAAAGGCGGATGAGCGCCGTGTCCATCGCGCTCTCGCTGAGGTAGCCCTGCTGCACTGCGTCGATGTACGGTTTGTAGTCATGGTTATCCGTTAACTTCGCATAATCGGCACACTCGTTGTCCATGCCGCGCTCCATCGAGATGGCTGTGGCCTGGGCCTGCGTCGGCCGATAATGGTGCCCGGTGAAGATGTCCACGACCGCGCCGCAGTCTGAGACCACATATCCCTGGAATCCCCACTTTCCTCGCAGCTGATCCTGCAGCAGGAATTCGTTGGCGCACGCCGGCTGGCCGTTAATGGCATTGTATGCGCACATCACCGATCCGGCTTTGCCTTCTACCACTGCGGCACGGAAACCCGGCAAATACGTGTCGAGCTCGTCGTGCTTGCTCACGTCAACGTCCGCGAAGTGGCGCGTCGGCTCCGGACCGCTGTGCACCGCGAAGTGTTTGGGCGTCGAAATCACACGGTAGTACTTCGGGTCATCTCCCTGCATGCCGGTCACGAATGCGACACCCATCCGGCCGATGAGGAATGGGTCCTCACCGTAGGTCTCCTGGCCGCGCCCCCACCGCGGATCGCGGAAGAGGTTCAGGTTTGGCGCCCAGAAATCGAGCCCCTGGAAGATATTGCTGTACCCTCCATTCGCTTGCAGGGCCTGCGCGTGTTTGATGCGCGCCTCGATGCTGATGTCCACGGCCATCGCATGAATCCCCGGCGCGTCGAACGTCGCGCCGAGTCCGATGGGTTCCGGAAACTCCGTCGTGCCACTCACGGCAACTCCGTGCAGCGCCTCGCTCCACCAATCGTAGGAGGGCACACCGAGTCTCGGAATCGCGCGCGCTTGATTGACCAGTTGGCACGCCTTTTCCTCAAGCGTCATGCGGCTCACAAGGTCGGCTGCGCGCTGCTCAGGCGACAGGCTCGGATCAAGAAACGCCGGTTTCTGCTGGGCCAGGCCACTCCAGCTGCAGCACAACATCGCGGCAATTCCCAAATGTAGACTGAAACATTTCATGATTTCCTCGTTGAAACCTGAAGTCGATCCATTCCTCGCCGAGACCTAGTACTCGGAGCACAAACTGAAGGTTGCCAGCCCTATCCGATAAGCGGCTGGCTAAAGATGGAGCAGTCTGCCCGCACTACCGTTCACCGCAGGTTGTGTCAATGCAGATACGAACTGATTTCTGCATGGCCACCAGGCTATTTGAATCGCCCGGCCATGGTTCGCCCGCTGTGATCATCTTCCGTATCACCGAAGCGGTTGCCCGAAGTTGTGCGATCCGTTTTTCCGCCTCGGCAATCTGCGCCTCGGCTTCAATTAAGGCGGCCTCCCATCCAGAGCCCTTTTCAACAACTTCTCTCAACATTTCGGTTGATAAGATCATTGAAACCTCCTATGCTGCTGATGTTGGAAAAAACGATATGGAAACCGCATATCAAAGGGCGCTTGAGGGTGCCTCAAAAGAGCTCGAATCGCTTGATGAGATGGTCTACGATTTGGAGTGCCAGCGTGCAAAGCTTAGGCAAGCCATCGCTATTCTTCAAACTCTTTTGGGGCAACCCATTTCCCAAAACCAAACTCTGACCGATGCCATTATTGACTTTGTCAGGGCGAAAGACGGTTATGCGGCGACCACCGACGTGATGGATGGATTGATTTCCAGAGGCTATTCCGCCCCAACTCGAAGTGTGGCCACGATTTTGAGCAAGCTTGTCAGAGAAAGACAGCTTAGGAAAGGGCCTAAGGGCGGCTATAAATGGGCTGGAATTCCGAATTCGGCAGAAGAGATAAGCCTCGGACCAGCCAGGTCGAAGTTGCACTTGACAGCGAAGCCGGGCGCCTATTCCCCGCCTTCCAGACCTCCTTCTCGGCCTGTGAAGACCAAGAGTTGATTCTTGTTGCAAATGGGATACACTTCGCTCGCGCGCATCTGTGTGCAAACGAGGGATCGAATTGGAGTTTACGCAACCTCGCATGCGAAGATTGGGACCTTCGTCTTTCGGCATATTCTTCACCGCTTGCGGAGAACGATTGTCATCCGATGTCCTGCGTAAGTTGCAGTACGATCCAGCCCTGACTCCGAACCCATTCCGATACCGTGCTCCTCTTTCACCAGCACAATACAGAACGTTTGCTTGCCTGGCATGCCCGGGAACGCGCCAGCGCGATCCCCAATCGAGAGCATATTGCGACGATCATCCCAGTGCAGGTGAATTGTTGCTCTGGCGCCATGCTCGTATGCATAGCTGTCCCCGCTGTCTTCGTACAGCAGGAAGTCGGCATCTTTCCCACCATAAACACGAATCTCAAGTGGGTCTTGCGCCTCTGCTGAGGATTGCACGACAGGACCCATGGGAACAATGCTGCCTACCTTCACCAATATTGGAATCTGCTCTAATCGGGCATCAGCCACAATCGTTTGTCCACCGTGATAGGTTCTTCCAGTCCAGAAGTCTATCCAGTCGTTGCCCGCCGGCAAGACCACGCTGCGACTCGCTGCATTCGGCTGCGTCACGGGATTCACCAGCAGTGAATTGCCAAACAGAAATTCATCATCGACATCTCTCAGTGCAAGGTCATTCGGGTAGACAAATGGTAATGCCTGCATGACAGTTTCTCCGCGGCTGGTGACTCCCCACGCAGTGGAGTAAATGTAAGGCATGAGACGATAGCGAAGTTCATCATATTGAGTCAGGATCTTCTCTACGTCAGGACCGTAGTTCCACATCTCAGTCTTCGATTGATATCCGTGAATTCGGAAAATGGGACAGAAGGCGCCGAACTGGAACCATCGAATCAGCAGTTCGTGGTAGGCTGCCGATGTATATTGGTCGGCTGGACGGAAGAAACCGCCGATATCTGTCGTCCAATAGGGAAAGCCCGACATTGCGAAGCTGAGGCCGGCTGGGATTTGCCGCCGTAGGGTCTCCCAGTTCGCCGAAATATCGCCTGACCATGAGATGGCAGCATTGCGCTGCTGACCGGCAAATGCGGACCTCGTCAGAATCACGACGCGCTTCTGGTTAGTTGCGGCGCGTTGTCCCTGATAGACAGCACTCGTTTCGTAAAGCGGAAACGCGTTGCGTACAAGTTCTCCCGGGCCGAGATTCGTCATCACACCTTTGAGCGCATCGCCCTCGGGCTCGGAAGCATCCAACCACCACCCGTCAAGGCCGTCGTGAAACATCTCGCGATTCATCTCCGACCAAAACAGCTCCTGCGTCTTTGGATTGAATAAATCCGCCCAGTCCTCCTTTGCCTGTGTCTCTCCGGGTTCCCTATGGTCCGGCTCGGACGTCAAGAGCAGGTGTTCTTTCTTCATATCTTGATCAACAGCAGTTTCTGCCCCAAACTTCGCCCACACCGACGCCACCAAATGAAGATCCTCTTGGTGCAGCTGCGTCATCATTCGCGCCGGATCGGGATAATCATGCTCATCGAAGCGCATGGCATTCCAGCCATACCTGCCCCAGTACTGCCAATCCTGGACAATCACATCGACCGGAATCTTGCGCTCACGAAATTCTGCGGCCGTGTCCAGAATCTGCTGCTGACTTGAATACCGCTCCCTGCACTGCCAAAAGCCGTAGGCCCACATTGGAAGCAGAGGAGCAGCGCCCGTGAATTCTCTGTACTCGGCGATTACCCGGCTCGGCTCAGGTCCATAGATGAAGTAATAATCAATCGCCTTGCCCACTTCCGAGCGAAAGGCCATTGTGTTCGACGGTGCGCGCACGGAGAGTTCAGTATGGCCCCTCGATTCCGCGATCACCCTATATGTTGTATTCGCTGCCAAATGCATCTTCCCGCCCGCGAATCCAGGAAGCCACATATTCGTGAGGTCAATCACCTTCTCGTCATTGACGGTGAGTCGGAGCTTACCCCTTCCATTGCCGCTCAGCAAAAATCCGTATTCTCCTTCTCGCCCTGTCTGGAACGTACCCACGCCGTTTTCGTCCAGATGAATCACCTCTGTTGTCGGATTGAAATCCGTCAGCGCCGCGTTGTTCCACAGCAGGCCATATCCATTCGTCGAAATAAGAAATGGGATCGAGATATTTGTATTTGCCTGCAATAGCCGGATCGGTATGTCGCGTAAGTTGAGAAATCCCTCCTGGTGCTGCCCCAAACCGTAGAGAGCTTCATCGGGTGACAAGAGAAAGTCCTGACGAATCTCATGGGTCTGCGTTCCGTCGACATCGACTGGGGTAATCGTTCGACCACCGTTGGGTTGCTCGCTCAGCAAGGGCTGCCCAGCAGCCGTCAGAAACCGCACAGAATCTCTTGCGCGGTCAATCTCGACCCTCAACGCACCAGTCTTGATCGATACAGTCGTGGCATTGGAGGAAACTGTGAACGGGGCTCCTCCGCACGGACGAATCACGGTGGGCACGATAGGCTTTGGAAATTCATCCGTTGGACTCGCTTCGACTCGGATGACCCGCTCAGAGCAGACAGCTACGTGAAGAGCGCCACCCGAATAATGAAGTGTTACGCCATTTGCGCTTTGCTCGATCGCCTGGGCATTTGCATGCGACGGCGAAGCAAGGGTGCAACTGCACGCAGCCACATTGAAAGAAACAAAAAGGGCTCGCAAGGTGGAAGAAGACATGAGGTGTCGCTCCTTGAATGATTGCCAAAAGATATGCAGGAACCCGATGAATCTCGGCTTGAAAATGCCTGATAAGCTGTCCCATCGCGCCTGAGCGCGATTACAAATTGATCAGGCGAGTTGGATCCCGTAGGGCTCATGCGATGGTCTACTGCCGGCTCGTATCTGTTGGAAGTTGTTCAATGGCTGTGTGTGCTTGATCATCCCAGCGCCTGCGCAGCTGCTGCGATGTTCGAATCGCTTCTGCAGCAGCGTCCTTGTCGCCGGACTTTTCATACAGCCGGGCCAGTTGATAGTGAATGCTGCCATCCTCATCGCTCACCAATCCCTGTTTGTATTCCGAGATGGCCGCTGGAATTCGGTTCGTTGCCGCATATACCTGTCCGAGAAGGACGTGAAGACGGGGGACGAGGTCCGGATCGAGGTTCTGGCACCTGGAGAGATAAGGCTCGGCCTCTTCAAATTTGTGTTCCTGCACCAGGATCTCGCCCGCCAGCAGATTCGCTTCAGAGTCTTCCGGCGCCTCCGCCAGGAGAGATTTAGTAATCTCGAATGCTTCATCTGTTTTCAGTTCGGTGAACAAAACAATCGCCAGGCTGAGGCGCGCTCCGTGGCTCGCCGGATCGATGTCTAGGGCCTTGCGATACTCTGCCTCTGCCTCGCTCCAGCGCCGTTTTTGGCGAAACACATCGCCGGTTAGGATATGCATCCGGGAAGAGTTTGGATCGATCTCGCTGGCCCGCGTCAGCGTGGCAATCGCCAGTTTTTCGTCGGCCTTCGTTTCCCAGTACAAACCACGCACTAAAGTCGCAGGATTCGCTTTTTGGCGCTCGGCCACCTTGGAAGTGGTCAGGAAATCGCCTGTGTAAAACGAGCAGGAAGCGAGGATCTGCTGTTGCGCGCTGTCCAGCTTTTCCAGCGCCGGCTTCAGGACCTGATTGCAAGCGGCATACTTCCCCGCCGCATAAAGCGCTTCGGCATCTGTCAGCAGCGATCCTCGCGTCGCTTGAGACGTTCCCGTCTCGTCGATTCCTGGCGCGGGCAAGGTATCGGAAAGGAGCGCCTGTTCAACGATCGAGCCAAGATCGATTGAAAGATCTCCGGCGCTCTGGTGCTCTCGTGCCAGATCGGCCAGCGATCTCGCCTGGTCGGCCGATAGAGCGTCGTGGAAGAGATGCAGGTTCGACTGAATAAATCCAGGATCGACCGCCGCAATCGAAGTAAGCGCTTTGAGTGCAACATCCGGATGTCCTTCAGCAGCTTTCGCGACAGCGATACTAAGCGTCGCTAATCCGCAATGGCTTTCGGTCCGAGTCTCTGTTTCAAATTGCTCACGCGCTTCAGCGATCTTCTTCTCGCGAAGCAGCGTAATCCCGAACTCAGCGTGAGAGCACGGTGCCGGTGAAGCAGATGAGATCGCGGCCTTGTATGCGTTCTCGGCTTCAACCAACTTGCCCTCCTCGGCAAATGTCTCCGCGGCCCGCAGGCTGACGAACGGCGAATGGTTGTAAGTCGAAGTCATGAGACGCGCATCGTTATCCACCTGCTGCAAATAGACAGTCCCGAGGCCGAGCCATGCGTTTCCGTCGTTCGGAGCCAACCGTATTGCTCTCCAGAAAGCGTCGGCGGCGCGGTCACCACGGTTCAGCATCGCGTAAGCCTTCCCCAGCGAGAGTTCCGCCAGCGGATCCTTGGGATTTAGCCCGGTGGCAGTTTCGAGCAATGGCAGGGCCGCGTCTGGTTTCTGGGTTTTGAGGTATTCGATGCCCAGAAACAATTGCGGAACATAGAGCGCTGGGTTCAGGCGTATTGCCTGCTTAAAGCTCTGAATGGCGTCGGCAGATCTTCCCGCTTCGTGATACATGAGCCCTAAATTGGCCCAGAATTCCGGAACGGCGGGTTCGAGTTCGGTAGCTTTGCGATACGACTCCGCCGCAGCACTAAAATCTCCCCTGGACTGTGCCGCAGCGGCATCGGCCAGAAGAGATTGAAGAGCTTGCTCGTGATCTTGCGCCACAGCCGTTCCATTCACATTGGAATTTGTGAATAGAATGGCCAAGCACAGCGCCAAAAAGAGCGTGGTCGGAAATCTGACGAAGCGCAACATTTTTCTGAAGCCCCTTGCTTCGTTGTGAAACATTGACTTTATTGCGCCAATCACAGTTCAGCAAATTTCAATCTCCCTCGGGTGAAGCTTCCCGACTGCAAGCTGCACCAGAGCGCATAGTTGACACGCACTGCGAGTAAGCGATAACTTTATGGTTATTGGCAAGGTGCAGCACGGTACTGTTCGGGTGCGTTCTCGAACGAAATATGGACCTTGTCATCGTCAATCTGCAGGAGTACAGTACCGCGCATATGGGAACCGTCGGGGGTCAAATGGAACACGCCGTTGAATCCAACGATTCCCGGCAGCGAGAGACTGCTCCCCGCGATCTCCCTGCGGCACGGATTCAGGAGGCGCTCGCAGAAATCCTGGTCAGTGTTCCCTTTCGCTCGAGTAAGCAATCTCAGCACCTCCTGCGATACATTGTTGACCAGACACTCTCCGGGCACGGACAACTCTTGAAGGAAAGAGTGATCGGGGCAGACGTCTTTGGCAGGCGTCCCGACTACGATACAAATTCTGACCCGATCGTCCGCGCACGGGCGGCGGAACTCAGAAAAAGGCTTGCCCAATTCTACGTTGGACCGGGCGCCAACAGTGGCGTCCGAATCGAAATCAGTCCGGGTTCCTATCACGCTTCGTTTTCAACTTTGTCCAGGCCGCCGGCTACAGCATTCGAGAGCGGCAACGTCGAAACCGACCATCATTTGGCGCCAGAGCCTGGGCCGGTTCCCGTCGCCGTCCCCCAAATCGCCTTCCCCGCCGCGGCAACCAGTTCAGACATCAAACGTCGGCAAAACTGGCCATTTTGGGTTATCTCGATACTTTGTGTCCTTGTATTGGCATCATCTTTGTTTCTGTTTTGGTCCAAGAGTCCGGTTGAACAATTCTGGGAACCTATTTTGTCGACAAGGAAACCGGTGTTGATTTACACCGGGTCAAACCCGGTCTACCTGCCCAGCGTCGAGCTCCTTGAAAGATACAGGTCTACCCACCAGCTTGATGAATTGGATGCACAGGGGCATGAATTTCTGATTCCGCTTACTCCCGATCAAAAATTCAGTGCGGGAGATCTTGCCGCCGTAAGAGATACCTATGTAACCCTCGGAGACGTGTCAGCCAATGTCGCCGTGGCTACTTTCCTGACGCGTAACAAGCGGAGCTTCGATCTTCGCTCCGGGGAGGACGTCGTATTTGGAGATCTTCTCCAGTCTCCGTGCGTTTTGATCGGCGCATTCAATAACGGATGGACGATGCAAATGACCGGTGATCTCGGATTCGTGCTCGGTCCTGGGTTAACGATCCGGGATCGATCCGACGCAAAGCGTAGCTGGGTACCGGTCTATTCTTCAGAAAGCAAATTGCTGGTCGATTACGCCATAGTGGCACGAATTCCTCACTCGAAGACCGGCGAACCCCTTTTGGCCATTGCCGGAATCACTCAAAGCGGCACTCGTGCGGCTGCTGAATTTATCACCAGTCCGCAGGAGATTAAAGAGTTGATCAAATCTGCGCCAAGAACATGGGCGAGTGAGAACGTGGAATTTGTCCTGCAGACAAAGGTCGTCAACGATATTCCTACAACGCCTACTGTTGTAGCCGTGCGCTATTGGTAGGCGTCAGGCTTCAAAATCCAAAAACTAAGCCGGGGACAAGAAAGGGCCATGCTACCGGCTGTGCCGAGGATATCCCACGACACCTTCGTCAGCATGGCCTTATCAAGCTTCCGGTGCCAGGCTTGTAGATTCAACTAACCGAGTATCCGGAACGAAACAGCATACTGACACGGCGGCTCGTCGGGCAACTGAATCTCGAGACCCTGTGCTGTTCGAGTCCATCTCAACTCAGTTTTCACCCCAAGTAGCTCAACCTTTCGGATCTCGCGACGGTAGTTTGCGGAGTTTTCAGCAAGCGACTTGATAACGATTCTTCCATCGGACGGCCAGCCCAGGGCGATGGCGTATAGGACATCGCCCTTTGTCGTGAATCGTATGTCTGTGCGCTGGAACTTAAGTCTGGACAATTGATACATGGGCAATTCGCTGGCCGCTTCTGTAGCGGGACCTTCCCCGTAGACGGTCCAAGGGCGCGTACCTTTAATTGCCTCGGAATTGACCTGTTGCCAATCGGCAAGTTCTTCCAGGAATGCGATCTCATCGCTGTCCGGCTCTCCATGCCCGGGTAGGGGAATGCTAAGAAGAAGATTGCCATTTTTGCTGACCACGTCCACCATGAGAGGAATCATCAATGACGCCTTTTGGTAAGTGTGGTTCTCAAAGACCTCCCGATCATAGTGCCAATGTCCGATGCAAGCCTCCGTTTGCCACGGCTTTTCCTGCAGCGTATCTGCCAAAGTCATTTCAAAATCGCGGGTAAGTGTTCCCCACACGGGCTCAGGGACCTCTTTCAGGTCGAGAACTCCCTCAAGACGGCCACCATGCGCCTGCACATTCTTGTTGTAGTAATAGGCCATGATTTCCGGCGCCAGATCTGGGATTCCCAGCCAGACACCTAAATCCGGGGCTGCGCGGCCGCCGCGATCGAAGTTGAACTGTGCCCCATCGTCAAAGGTCAGGATGTCGGGAGCATAGCTGTCAATAACGTCCTGTACGCGCAGTAGAAACTGCTGGACAAACTCTGGGCATGGGGTGTTCTTTGCGTGGGGCTTCCCGTTGATCATCTGGGGATCCCTGCCCTGCCACCACTTGCCCTTTCCGTCGGCCACTGTCTGCATGCCATCGTAAGAAACTCCCGCGAGCAGCCCGGTCGTGTCGCTCTTGTAGCGAACCGGAAGAAACTCGTCCCATACCCGATGCGGAGTCCCATGATAGCTCACGCCGAATCGCAATCCGTGGGAGCGCGCGACCTTGGCCCAGGTACCCACGATGTCCTTCTTTGGACCTATGTTGACGCAGTTCCATGGCTGATGTTTTGAATTCCAACAATCGAAATTATCGTGGTGAGTGGCTAAAGCTACGAGGTACTCAGCTCCCGCGCGCTTGTACAACTTGATAAGTGCCTCTGGGTCCCATTTTTCTGCTTTCCAGAGATGGCAAATATCTTTGTATCCGAACTGCGATGGGTGTCCATAGGTCTTTACATGGTACTCATATTGAGCTGACCCCTGGATGTACATATTTCTCGCATACCAATCCCCCTGCTCAGGTACACACTGCGGGCTCCAATGGGCCCAGATTCCGAACTTTGCGTCCCGAAACCACTCAGGGCAACGATAGGACTTCAAAGACTCCCAAAACGGAAGGAACGGACCATTCGGAATAACTCCCTGAAAAAACGGCGAGTTTCCAAGTGCCTTCGCCATCCGAGTCAGCGCGATCATGGATATCGCGCTCGTTAGAAACAGCCTGCGGTTCATCGATTCAAACCCTCCATAAACCGGATGTACATCCTTTGGACCACCCCGACTTTCCGCCGCCCAGTCCCGTGGTCTTTCCATACGAAATTGCCTCACCGCCACTGGCGCAAATTCCGCCGGGCTGATCACAATCAGCCTGCCCGAGGTCTTCTGCCAACGATTCTTCGCCTGGATTAGATCGCAATCAATTCGCGGTGTTCAACTCATTCACACCTTCTCAGTTCTCGCGTCTGCCCACATGGACGGTCTCTGGATTTCCCGCGTAGGAAACGATTCGGTCCGGTTGAAGCGTCGTATCCAATCCCGCACCATGGCCCGGCCTTACAACCACGACCATAAACGTCCGGTCTTTGCGAATACCCGGAAAATCGCCGCTACGCGGTCCAATTGTCAATGTTTGGGAAGCATCGTTCCAAGTAATTGGGATCGTGGCATACAGGCCCTTCTCGTAGTCGTAGTTGTCGTTTTCATCCTCATAAAGAACAAACGATCCGTTCGCTCCGGGATACACTCTTAATTCAATCGGATCTTCAGGCTTCTGAGTCGCATATTCCATCGTTGGCCCAAGAGGCAGAATAGCTCCGGCGCGCACAAACAGAGGAATCCGCTGCAAAGGAGCGACGACATCGAGATGCTGGCTCCCGGCAAATCGCTGACCTGTCCAGAAGTTGGTCCATCTTATTGCCACTGGTAAATAGACTGACCGCCGATCAACGGAGCTGGTGATGGGGGCGACCAGAAGAGCAGAGCCAAACATGTATTGATCGCCAATGTTATCGACATTTCGGTCACTCGGAAAATCCATAACTAGCGGACGCATCAATGTGTCGCTTCCATCAGTGACTCGCCACGCCTCCGAATAAATATAGGGCAACATGCGGTAACGGAAGTTGTCGTACATAAGCAGGTACTTGTACGCCAGCGGCCATTTCCACATCTCCGTTTCCGTTTTGTAGCCATGAATGCGTAGGATGGGACAAAAGGTGGAATACTCGAACCAGCGAACCAGCAGGCGATTATAGTCTGGCGAGCTATATTGATCTTTTGGGCGGAAGAATCCGCCCGTGTCCGTGGTCCAGTAAGGCATACCCCCAACAGAGAGATTCAAACCGGCTGGTATCTGCTCGCTGAATGCTTGCCAACTACCGTGGACATCTCCCGACCACGTCACTGCGGCATACCGCTGAAATCCAAGTGTAGCGGTTTTACCCAGTTGCACCACCCGCTTCGTAGAATCGGCTGATCGCTGACCTTCGTAGATGGACTCATTGGCGGCCTGGGGATAGTAGTAGGTATAGTCGTTTCCCGAGACATAACCGAGGTTGTCAACATACACCTTATGGTTCCTTACCTGTCCATTTGCCTCTTCACCGTCCTGCCACCACGCATCGACACCGATATCAAACATGTACCGTTTGAGATACTGCCAGCGGACGCTGCGCGCTTGAGAATAAAACTCATTTACATAGCCGGTGTCATCGATTACACCATGATGCTTGGCAAGCTCATCAAGAACCTCGCCTTTGGGATCCGCCCACACTGAAATCATGTAGTGGAAGTCCAGCTGATGGAGTTTCTTAATCATCTCGGCGGGATCTGGGTAAGCCGTAGGATCGAACTGATAGGCTCCCCAGCCCCATTTCCCCCAATATTGCCAATCCTGAATGATTAGATCCACTGGAATATGGCGACTGCGGAACCCCTCAGCAGCATCGAGTGTTTCCTCTTGACTCGAATAATGCTCGCGGCATTGCCACAATCCATACGCCCATTTAGGAAATAGCGGCGCAGTTCCTGTAAGCAATCGGTAGCCGGCCACGACTTTATCGATATTCGGACCATAAATGAAGTAGTAGCTGATATCCTTGCCGGCTTCCGATCTGAACACCGTAGTGTTCCCCAGCGGCCGGCCATAAAGCTTCGCCGTCTTACCGCCGCCGAGCAACCTCACGGGGTAGCTTTCCCCTGCGGTCAAATGTACCTTAACCACAGACGTATATGGCACCCACATATTTTTATCATCGTGGATGACCCGGCCGCCAACAGCGATGCCAATTTCACGGGCTCCATCCCCACCTCTTGCAAAAAACACATAGTCTCCGGTTCTTCGAGGGGTATACACCCCCGTTCGGCTTGAAGGATTCAGGGAAATCTCTTCATTCGAACTCACTGGGTTAAACTCCGTTAGCGACTCGTTGTCCCACAGTAGTCCATAACCCCGGCTGGAAACCATGATGGGAAAAGCACCAATAATATTCTGACTAATCAGGTCGATGGGCATTCCCCGCCAGTTCCAAACTCCATCCTGCCCTTCTGCCAAACCATAAAGTGCTTCATCAGGCGGGGAAAGAAACTCCTGCTGCAGATGGTAAGTGTCTTCCTGATTCACCGTTGCCTTCTGCATCGCTTTCCCGCCGTTTTGCGGTTCCGTCAAAATCTTGTTGTCCGCTGGAGTCAGAAATGTCAGCGCTCCCGTGTATCGATTCAGGAACACCGATAACTTATCTCCGGCAAGGCTTATAGTTTCCGAGGTCTCAACAAGCTTTAGAGGGGGATCGTATTGCTCCTGACATCCGATTACAGCAAGACTCTTGTCCGTAGGAGGTTCATCGCCTGGAGCATAGGATACATGGACAATGTTGTCGTTACAAAAGTGAACTGTCATCACTCCAGGCTGCATCTTAAATACGGCTCCTCCTTCTATCTTGTGAACCGATAAGATCGCGATGGGAGCTGCTGGCGTCATCGGTATAAGGTTGGTCTCTTTGTAATCTATATCGACCTGCTCCTCTGGGTTTTTCGTCCCGGGAGTATTTGCAGGTGTTCTTTGATTGGATCCGGCGGAGGTTTGCCCTTCGCTTCTTAAACCTAGCCAGTTAGTGCAAGAAACTGCTGTGGCTAACACGAAGCAAAGCTTGTGCAGTCGCGCTGAAGAGATTTGATTGTTGGTTTTGCATTCGAGACCGATTTTGGACATGGTGACTCCTGAAAAGTGAAAAAGAGAATACTTCGGTAAATCTCATTCAGGATTTGAACCTTTCGCAGTATCTGGCGAAAACCCGCGCGATGTTTTGCAACAATGTTTCGGCGAATAAGCGCCTGGTCGGCGACGATCCGCTGACTTGGGACTTGTCGTAATTCAGGTCCTCTTATGTGCTCATCATGACTCGATGGTCAGAGTCCCCTTGCGACAGATAAGCCGGCCAACCCAAGCCAGGCATTCCCATCATTTGGAGTGATCTTCGTCGCCCTCAAATGGAAGTCGGCAGCGTGATCGCCCTGGCTCTTCATGGCGAACGCCCTCGCCAACGATCACTTCAAAGCGCCCACCTACCGCGTGGTACATAAGCCCTGGGCGCGCCCACAGTTCCGGGATCGATGGTTCGAGTTCAGTAGCCTTGCGATACGCTTCCGCCGTGGAACGAAAATCCCCCCTGGCTTGAGCCGCAGCAGCCTCGGCCAAGAGGGATTGAATGGTTTCTGCGGGCGCATCCGCGAAGACGATCGCGTTCACATTCAGATTTGTGAACGCGATCGTCAGGCAGAGAGCAAGTACGGTCCTCTGCATAGATGGGCTCTAATAAGTTATCTTCAGCACACCCTGCATTTCTCTTGCTCCCTGGGTGCCCGAGGCCTCGCCCATGGTCGTATCGCCCGCGCCAGAGTCCGGTATATCGAAATTGGGGTGATTGAAAGCGTTGAACATCTGCACAGCGAACTGCAGACGCAGTTTCTCCGTGAACTTGAACCACTTGCCCAACGTCAAATCTTCATCCACGTATCCGGGAGCCCGCAGATTGGAATAGTAGCGAGGGCCAGTGCCGAACGTGTAAGCAGGCGGCGGGGTAAAGGCCAATGGGTTGAAGAAGCAGTATTTCGTTCCCACGGGGATGACGGGAGGGTGTGTGACGGAGCCGCAGTTGCCGGTCTTAAAACCTTGCCCGGTCAGGTCTGCATGCTGACTCCCGCCATAAACGGTTGAGGCGTTCCCGTTGGGGCCGATTGACATCGGGAAACCGCTCTGGACGGTGGTAATACCCGCTACCTCCCATCCGCCGGCAACGGCGTCCTCTACACGGTTCATGCCGCTGCCGAACTTTTTACCGCGGCCGAACGGCAGGTCATACACATAGTTCAAAACCACAGATTGAGGAATATCGTCACCGTCAACCGTCCAATCCGCCTGCAGGTCATAGTAGTTGCGGATACCCGAGCCTCCGGTGTCGCCATTGATGGAACCCCATTCCTCCGGCCCAGCCACATCGGAGAGGAACTTCGAGTAGGTGTAGGAGGCGGTAAAGATCAGGCCCGCGCCAAAACGGTGCTTGAAGCTAGCCTGCAATGCGTTGTAGTTGTTGGTTCCGACCGGGGGTTCCGAGTCTGAGACGCTTCCGCAGAATTCCGGATACGGCGACAAGGATTGCGCCACAGTCCACGGGCAAGCCATAGGAGTAAGTCCAAGGTTGGCCAGCGCCACGGCAAACGGATTGGTGCCCGCCGAGTTCCCCAGTGCCGAGCCCATGGAAAGATATTTTGGGTCGAGCTGGTCGTAGTTCATGCCGCCGGCATTGGTAATGCGCCTTCCACGGCTGCCTACGTAGTTGACATCCAGCACGTCGTTGGTAGTGAAGGCGTATTGGAATCCAAACATGAACTGTTGGGTGAAAGGATCGGGACGGTACGGACTCACCACGGCGGGGGTCTGGCCTACGCCCGTCAGGCCTGCCAGCGCGTTCCCGGTAACCGGCACAAGTCCCGATTGGAATGCCTGTGCAAGGGGCGTCGTCACCTTGATCCCATCAATCGATGAAGTCCACGCTGTCGATGTCGAATACCCCGGGTCCGGTCCATTGCCGCCATAGAAGTTTCTCGCGTAATAAATGCCGTAGCCACCTCGCATCACCAGCTTCGGCACCAGGGCCCACTCGAAGCCGAGGCGGGGCGCCAAATCATCCAGATTCTTCTGGTACAGACCGCGATTTGCCGGCGTGTTGTAGACGGTCTCTCCGTAAACCGGGATTCCCGCCGCCGCGCTGATCGGATTAAGGGCATGCAAATCGAAATACGCCTGCTGGTTATGCCGGGCTGTTGGCGGCATCTGAAGCTCATAGCGGAAGCCCAGATTCAAGGTGAGATTCTTACCCGCCTTCCAATCATCCTGAGCGTACATCCCATGCAGGTAGTACGTTGGCGCGGGATATGCGTTAAATCCCGTGCTGCCAGCCGAGCCGTTCCCGGAATTGCCCGCGCCCGCCATAAAGGAGGCAAACGGGTCCCCGTTTGTGTTTACCGCCGGGTTCAGTGGGTCGGGACCTGCCGTCATGGCAACTGAGAAGTTGAATACTGTCGGTACCAGTCTGCCGCCGTCGTCTGTCTGCCAAACGCCCAGATACCCGAGCGAGACGGAATGTGCTTTGAAAGCCTTGTTCACGTCTATGCTCAGGCTGCCGTTATTCTGCGGGAAGTCGGCTTCGCCGGAGTTTTGTGTCGCTCCCAGGGGAGCATCGGGACTCCCGGCAAAGGTGTTCCCAAACTGAACCTGTGGAAATTGCGGCGTCCACCCATCGAGCTGGGCCGGCAGCCCGAGCGTGGACGGTTGGAACGGAAATCCCTGGACCCTGTTCCCCCCGGGATTGCGAATGAAAAACAGGCTGCTGGTCAGGACAAATGTTGGCGTGAACACGTGAGAATAGCCCAAAACCCCAAACATGCGGTTGTTGGGGTCGTAGTTGTAGGGCCCCGCAATATCGTTCGGTCCGTAAAAGGCCCCCGTTTGGACCTTTCCCTCGTGCTTGTTCGAGAATTGCCCGTAGATTCGGTCATTCGCACTGATGTTTTGGTCGATGCGAATTCCCCACTCGTTCGAAGTCGTCGGCGCACTCACCGAGGAGTAGAAGTTGTAGCCAGCGCCCCCATTCTGTGGGGCCGGCCAGTACTTTCCCGTGGCAAATTTGTTCGCCAAAGCGTCGATCGCCCCCACGCCGGTTGTGGGTATTATGTTTCCCGGATAGGGGTCGCGGATGGAAACGGTTTGTCCGACGGTGTTATGGGCCGTAGCGCAGGTAGCCGTGACCGATCTGGAGGTATAAGGGTTGTAGATCGCCCCGGCGTAGACGGGCCGGCACAACGCATCTGTTGTAAATCCCCCAGAATCTTTCGCTAGGTTTGTAGTCAGTTCCGACGAGAAGTCGGCCCCGGTCCCGCTCAGCCCCAATTCGGCAGTGGTAGGCACATTTGCGCTGTAGCTTAGGGCGCCGTTGAGCCGCAAGCCCTCATAGTTGGCGAAAAAGAAGGTTTTGTTCCGCTGCTTATAGATGCCGGGGATATACAACGGCCCGCCGCCGGCGATTCCGAATTGATTGCGATGGTCGTCAGGCCTGGGCTGGCCGTGCAGTTTCTGGAAGTAAAGGTTGGAGTCCAGGTCCTGGTTGCGCATGTACTCGTCAGCAAGGAAATGGTAGTCGTGGGTACCAGCCTTGGTGGTAATGCTGATCGCATTGCCGGTGCTGAATCCGTATTCGGCTGAAAACGAGTAGCTGGTTTCCTTGACTTCGGCCGTGTCCTCCGGGGCAGGCACATACAAGATTCCTCCCCAGCCTTGGGCTACATCGTATCCGCCTTCAAGGAGGAAGAGGTTGGTCCCGAAATAGCCACCTCCAAAATTCAGAAAGGAGTAATCCTGGTCGGCCGTATCTTCACTCCCACCCGCCGCCAACAACTGCCGGTCGCCCTGCACGTTCACGGCGGAATCCAATGTCGCGAAGGCGAGGTCATTTCGGAGGTTGAGTGGAAGTTCCTGAATTTGCGCGGTGGAGAGTTCGGTGTTGACGTTCGCGTCCTGTGTTTGCAGCAGCGGCCCGCTTGTATTGACGGTCACCTGCTCGGTCGTGCCGATCGTCAGGTTGATCGTCAGAGTCACAGTATCGCCGGCGGTGAGGACGATCCCGTTCTGCTTGGTTGTCTTAAATCCCGGAGCGCTCACCTCAAGGGTGTAGGTGCCCTCCGGCAGAAAGGAAAACGAAAACTCTCCGACTGCAGTTGTGGTGTCAATTCGGTTGATTCCATTTTCTGGATTGGTGAGCCTCACCGTCGCTTTCGGGACTCTGGCCCCGGACGGATCGGAAACAGTACCCGACAGTGAGGCTGTAATACTCTTTCCCTGCGCGTTGAGCTTCGAAAGGAACGTCAGTCCGATGGCAGTCATCAGGACCGCCAAAACTGCGAAACGTAACCTGGTCATTCTGCCTCCTAAGATTCTTCTCTGTTGATATCGCTTCCGATTGGCCTCAGGTCTCCGAAGAAAGATTCAGAGCCTCCGCAGACCGATTGATGTGGTGATCTCTCCGAAACAGACCCCCAAGGACACACCTTTTTCAAGCACGCATGAAGTAAGCGCTAACTTTATGGTTATTGGCAAGGTACAGTACGGTACTGTTCGAGAGCGTTCTCGAACGAAATGTGGACTTTGTCTTCCTCAATTCGTTGCAACACCGTACTGCGAAGCCGGGAGCTAGAGTCGGGTTTCCGGTGCAACACACCCCTGAATCCAATTAGACTCTGCTCATGCAAAGCAGAAATGAGCCCCGCATCACCCCTTGGCATGCAAAAAATCTGCTCGGCTAATGATGCCATTCTCAAATCCGATGGAACGGACAATGGTCTTCTAGAGCAACGCAGAATGCCGGGAAGCAATCGCTAACTTTAGCTTTATTTTGCAGCGTATAATCGGCGTGGCCCGGATGTCAAAAACTCAGAAAACAAGACTTTCAATCGTGCGCTATGCCTGACCGGGCGAAATGAGCGCGCGGTTGCGGGATTGGAGGCATCGCTCGCCAGATTCACAGAAAGGTCTTTGTGCTTGCACTCGTTGTCCATCTTCACCGCATCCGCGAGGGTGTCCTCGTCTTGCGCAGCACATGGATCCATTGCGCTATGAGGAGCAGCCGCAAGCCGGCGGCGTCGCTGGTTATGCTGTTTTACGTTACGGTACGGGCGTTCCATAGGATTCCTATGATCCTTCTTCTTCTCGCTCCTGTCTTGATAGGGGCATCCGGATTATCCGCCCAAGAATTGCCGTCCGCGGACAACGCGACCTCGCAATCGAGCGCAGGGAGCGCCGGGAATCAAGTGCAACAATCCCAAGGCGGTATGGCGACTGCTGGTCCGCACGAGGGCATTTTCGACAGTCAGCACCGTCCCATCACTGCCGGAGGGTTCGTCAAGAGTGGTCCGATCGTGTTCCAGAATGTCGCGGCAGCGGCTGGCCTCACGCGGTGGCATCATACGGCCGGCACTCCCGAGAAGCGATTGATCGTGGAGGCCAAGGGCCCCGGTGTTTGCCTGCTGGATTATGACAACGACGGCTGGCTCGATATTTACCTTGTGAATGGCTCGACCTACGATGCTCTGGCGGGCAAAGCCGTTCCTCCGCATGCAGCTCTCTTTCGCAACAATCACGACGGAACTTTCACCGATGTGACGCAAAAGGCGGGTGTGGCCAATGACCGCTGGGGATACGGGTGTGCGGTTGCAGACTACGACAACGACGGCTGGCCCGATCTTTACGTGACCAACTACGGAAAAAACCGGCTTTACCACAACAATCACAACGGAACTTTTACAGATGTTGCCGAGCATGCGGGGGTGGCGCTCGGAACATGGTCAACAGGCGCAACCTTCGGCGACTACGACGGTGATGGCCGTCTTGACCTGTTTGTAGCCGGCTACTTGCAACTCGATCTTGCCGATTCAATCCAATCGGGAGGGAAGGCAGGCTCTTTGGTCTGTCAATTTCGCGGAGCGCCTGTGATGTGCGGCCCGCGCGGGCTGAATGGGGAGCATGACCATTTGTTTCACAACAATGGCGACGGCACCTTTACCGACGTGAGCAAGAAGCTTGGCGTCGACGATCCCAATGGCTATTACGGGCTGGGTGCCCTGTTTGCAGACGTCAACAACGACGGAAAGCCGGACCTGCTGGTAGCCAATGACTCCACACCAAACTATCTCTACATCAACAAAGGCAATGGAACATTCGAAGACGACGCTTACCTGAACGGCTATGCGCTGAATGGGGACGGGCGCGAGGTCGCCAATATGGGCATCGCGGTCGGAGACTATGAAAACAACGGGCACCTGTCGGTGGTGAATACGACCTTTGCCGACGACTTTGACGTGCTCTTCCGGAATGATGGAACCGGTCTCTTCGACGATGTCAGCTATCAGGCCGGAATCGCACAGCCAAGCATTCCGTTTGTCGGATTCGGAGATGGATTCCTCGATTACGACAACGACGGCTGGAAGGATCTGCTCATCATCAATGGCCACGTTTATCCGCAGGCGGACCAGCACCCGGATTGGGGTCAAAGCTATGCCCAGCGCCCCCTGCTCTTTCACAACCTGAAGAACGGCAAATTCGAAGTGGTCCCACCGGTTGAAGGCACCGGACTCGCGGAGGTAATGGTGGGCCGCGGCGCGGCGTTCGGCGACATCTTCAATGATGGCAAGATCGACGTCATCGTCAACAATATGGACGGAGTCCCGGTGCTGCTGCGCAATGTGAACCCCGATCGCCACCACTGGGTCGAGCTGAAGCTGATCGGAGGACCTAAGAGCCCACGCGATGCGGTTGGAGCGACTGTATACCTCAACGCTGACGAAATCCGCCAGCGCGAGGATGTTCTGAGTGGCGGCAGCTATCTTTCTTCGAACGACATGCGTGTTCACTTCGGCCTGGGAGACGCCACCGACGCCGGAACGGCGGAGATTCACTGGCCTTCAGGCAATCGAGAAACGATCAAGCTTCCTGCTGTCGATCGCATTTATATCATCGCTGAGGGGCAGGGGATTACGGGCGCACTCTGCGGCGGGAACCCCTGCCACGAGTAGGGACGCGCCGATGACTGAGATCATTTCGTGCGGTTTGGCCTGGCGCGAAGAGGATAGACAAGACCAGATTCAGTTCGTGAGCCCGCGGCATTGATGCGAATTCGTTATGAAAACGATTTCTGGATTGGGGTTGAGAAAGAGGCTTTTCGTTGCATCGCCTTACCCAATACAATGCCTATGATTCAAAGGAGCGGTCTTATTTCGCTCGATCCAGTAAGCGCTTTCTTGCTAAACGCATTCCGGACAGCACCGGCAGCGCGGGAATTGCACGGGAGACGGACAGCGGATTTCAAGCGAAGCAAACACGAGAGACAGAGTCCGGTCGGGAAAAGAAAGAAATGAGCGAAAGAATCGGGAGGGGACGAATGAAAATGCGAATTGCCGTGCTCGCGGCGCCGGTGTTGTCGATGGGGTTTGCGGCCGCGGCCGCGGCGCAACAGGCCGGGCCGGCGGCTCCGGATAAGCTGGCGGTCACGATCGACACCCAAAAAATCGCGGCGCCGGTTTCGAAGTACGAGTTCGGCATGTTCATCGAGCACATCGGCCCGCTCATTTATCGCAGCCTGTGGGCCGAGATGCTCGATGACCGAAAGTTCTATTTCCCAATCACATCCAAAGAAGAGACGGCGCCGGCGCGGCAGGGCGGCGGTTTCCGCGGAATGCCGCTGCGCAAATGGCGTTCCGTGGGTCCGGACGCAGTTGTCATAATGGACAAGGACCAGCCTTTTGTCGGTGACCAGAGCCCTCGGATTGAACTCGACTCGAGCACGCCGCACGGAATCCGGCAATCGGGCCTGGCGCTGGTCAAAGGCAAAAAGTATACGGGACGGATTTATCTTCGCGGCACATCGGGCGCCGGGGTGAAGGTCGCGCTGATTTGGGGCGAGGGTGCGAACGACCGGCAGACCATCTCGATTGGCGCGCTCACCAGCGAATACAAGAAGTTCCCACTCAGCTTTACGGCGCATGCGGACACGAGCGATGCGGCCTTCGAGATCATCGGCACGGGCAGCGGGAATTTTCACATCGGCACTGTATCGCTGATGCCTGCCGACAATATCGAGGGATTTCGGCCGGACACGATTGCGCTTTTGCGCACGCTGCATTCCGGGATGTGGCGCCTGCCCGGCGGCAATTTCCTCTCTGACTGGAGCTGGTACAACGGCGTGGGCGACATCGACAAGCGCCCGCCGACGTTTGATTACGCCTGGAACGCCATGCAGCCGAACGACGTGGGCCTGGACGAATTCATGACGCTCTGCAAACTGATCGGCGTGGAACCGTATGTCACGGTGAACGCGGGATTCGGCGACGCGCACTCGGCAGCCGAAGAAGTGGAATACATGAACGGCGCCGTCACCACGCGGCTCGGCGCGATGCGCGCCAAGAACGGCCATCCCGAACCATACCACATCAAGTTCTGGAATATCGGCAACGAACCCTGGGGATCGTTTCAAATGGGCTACACCGACCTGAAGTATTACGTACTCAAGCACAATGAATTTGCCAAGGAGATGCGCAAGGTCGATCCGTCGATCACCCTCATCGCGTCAGGAAGGATGCTGGAGGCGACGGCCCTGACGGGTGAAGATCGCGCCAAGTACGTGGACAACATGCAACCGCTGTTCGGGTCGGATATCGACTGGACGGGCGGCTTTCTGAAGAACTGCTGGGGGAACTTCGACGGCATCGCCGAGCACTGGTATGAGTCGCCGGGCCGGCACTTCGATGTTGAAAAAGCCAAGAGGCTGCCGCAGGACGCGCCTTCAAACGACGCGTGGGTGACATATGACCCGACAACGCTCGAGTTTGCGCGCTATGCCGGCGACATCATCGAGCGCAAAGCCGAAGAATGGGAGGGATACCAGCAGCGCTTTCCGGCGATGATCGATAAGAAGATCTTCCTTTCAATCGACGAGTACGCGTACTTCGGCGGAGGCAGAATGATGGGGCCGAATCTTAAAGTGGCTTTTGCCTACGCAATGCTCTTCGACGAAATGATGCGGCACACCGATTTCCTGACCATGACGGCGCACACCATGGGCGTCTCGACGCTCGATATCAGCCCGACCTCTTCCGTGCTGAATACGACTGGTCTCCTGTTCAGGATGTACGGCAATCATTTTGTCGGAACCATTCCGGTTGCGATCGCGGGGAATTCGCCGCAACCGGAGACAGACAGCCAGCGCTATGCCGATGAGCCGAAGAAAAGCTCCGGCAGCCCGACCTATCCGCTCGACATGTTTGCGGCGCTCACGCCGGATCACAAGTATCTGAACCTCGCCGTCGTGAACGCGACGGAGTCAGAGCAGAAGTTCGATCTGAGCGTGATCGGCGAGCATGTCGCCGGGCCAGCGACACTGTGGCTCCTGACCGGGAAAAGCCTGGATGCCGCCAACCATGTGGGCCAGCCGCCACAGGTTGAAGTGAAGGAGATTTCGGCGGGCGATGCTTCTTGGACCATCACGGTTGCGCCAATCAGCGTGAACATCTATCGGTTCTCGGTCGCGCAGTGAGGGGGGTGAAAATGCAGGACATGAGGCAGTGCGGAGTCAATACGCGGAGATTGACCGGAGCAAGGATGATGCGATTCAAATTCGTTGGCTTGTTTGCAGTCCTGGTTTTACTTGCCGGTGCCAGCGCGAGTTTGTGTCTGGCACAGGTTCAAACCGAAGTGCCGCCAATGGTCCCGGGTGCAAAGCCCGTGACCGTGGAACACATTAAGATTCACGGCAAATCACTCGACGGCAATCTGGAAGGAGACGCCGTCGACCGCGACGTTTTTGTCTTCCTTCCACCCAGCTACAGCAAAGACAGGCATAGGCGTTATCCCGTCGTATACGCTCTGCATGGCTATTCCATCGGTGCCGAGCAGTGGACGCACGAGATCCATGTGCCTCAGACCATCGAGGGCGCCTTCGCGCAAGGCGCCAAAGAGATGATCGTCGTCCTGCCCGACTCCAAGACGGTACACAACGGCTCCATGTACTCGAATTCAGTCACGACGGGGGACTTTGAGGATTACATCGCCCAAGATGTCGTTTCCTACATCGATGCACATTACCGCACTATTCCCAATCGTTTGAGCCGCGGCCTCGTCGGCCACTCCATGGGCGGCTATGGCGCCTCCCGCATCGGCATGAAACACTCCGATGTTTTCGGCAGTCTTTACATCATGAGCCCCTGCTGCATGTCCGCTCGAACGGCTGGGCCCGCGAATCCCGAACTCGAAAAGTCGTTGGATGCAGTGAAGTCGCCCGAGGATTCTGCAAAGCTCCCCTTCTTCGCTCGCACCCAGCTTGCCTCTGCGGCGGCATGGTCGCCCGATCCAGAGAATCCTCCTCTCTATCTTGATCTGCCGACTAAAGATGGAGTAGTGCAACCGGAAATCGTTGCCAAATGGGCGGCCAACGCTCCGCTGGCTTTCATCGATCAGTACATTGGGAATCTGCGCCAGTACCGCGCCATCGCTATCGATGTCGGCGACCAGGATGGCCTACGCTTCGATACCACAAAGCTCCATGAAGTGCTCGACACCTACGGCATCGCAAACAGCTTCGAAATCTACCACGGCACGCATACCAGCGCCGTCGCCGACCGCTTCCAGAATCACGTGATGAAGTTCTTCAGCCAGAACCTCTGTTTTAAGGCTAGCTGCCAGTAATTCGGGCTCGGCGCGGCGTGGGATGTTCTGTTAGCTGCGACCCCGCGGGGCCACAGCGCGGGGCGAGTGTCGACGTGACTCCATGCGTTCGGCGCTGGACTGACCCCACAAAATGAGACATTTCTATTTGCGACACTTGGCAGGGAAAGGAACTGCAAGTGGCAAAGAAGCGAGTTGGGAAATACCCTCTGTCGTTCCGGCAGATGGCGATGGAGCGGATGAGGGACTGTCCCAGCGTTTCGGCGTTGGCTGATGAGCTGGGCGTCCACCGCACCATTCTGTATCAGTGGCAACGGCAGCTTGAGCATTCAGGTGAAGCCAGCGCCAGGGTCACGTCTCCGGTCCGGGAACTGCGCAAGCAGGTTCGGGATCTGAAGCGCGTGCTAGCGGAAAAGACGCTGGAGACAGATTTTTTCAAAGGTGCCTTGCAAAGAGTCGAGGCTCGGCGCCAGAGCAGCAAGGGCTCTGGCGGGACGGCATCTACGACCAGATCCGGGAGGTGATGCCGATGCAAGGCGGCCTGAGTATCGAGCGAATGTGCCTGTTGGTGAGGGTGAGCCGGGTGGGGTTCTACCGTTTCTTGCAAGAACGCCGACCTCACGAAGAGGAGACCGAGGTCAAGTCGACCATCCGGCAGATCGCACTCGAGCACAGGCGTCGCTATGGCTACCGGCGGGTGGCTGCGGAGCTGAAACGTCGCGGCATGCTGGTGAACCACAAGCGAGTGGCGCGGATGATGCGGGAAGATAACCTGCTCGCCGTCCAGCCCAAGGAGTTCGTGAGCACTACAGATTCCGATCATGGACTGGAGGTCTATCTGAATCTGGCGCGGCGCATGCAGCTCAACGGGATCGATCAGCTCTAGGTAGCCGACATCACTTACATCCGGCTGCAGGCCGAATTTGTCTATCTGGCGGTGATCCTGGACGGCTGCTCACGCAAGGTTGTGGGGTGGAAGCTGGATCGCACCCTTACGTCCCGCCTGGCCGTCGATGCGTTGCAGCGAGCAATCGAGCTACGACATCTGGCCTGCCCGATATTTTGTACCAGAGTGAGTGTTAGTGTAGCGCAGCGGTGATCGGACCAGGTTTTTTGCACCAAGCGGAATGTTAGTCTTCGGCGGTTTTAGGTTTCAGTCAGTACGCGGCTAGCCGCGTACTGACTGGCGAATTCACTCGGCGTCCTGTCCTCGAGAGCCCTGTGAGAACGACTGTCATTGTATTCCTGCCGCCAAGCTTCGATCAGTTGCTTGGCCTCGGCCAAGGTTTCGAACCAGTGGACATTCAGGCATTCATCGCGGAAGTGTACGCGCCGGAGCAAGAATAGACCACATCGCGCCGCGTTAGCGGCGTGATGTGGCGGAGTAAAAGTAGTCCACCGCCACATTCTGGTTTCACAGACCATGAGGGCTCTGGGGGTAACGGAACAGGTTCTTCGCAGCCCGGTTGCATACAACGTCATCAGCATGGTGCGATGCATCAGGTTACGAGCCGAGTCAATCAGGCGCGCGACCTCTTCCGGACTGAGTACGGTCGGCAGCTTCCTGGGGCGCTTGGGAAAAGGAATCTCGTCGAGCAGGTAGGGGCGTCGAAGGGTCTTGACGAAGAGAAACCGCAGAGCCGTACAACGGCTCTGGATGGTGCCAGGCGACAACTTCCGATCGCGGAACAGATGCACCTGGTACTCACGAATGTGGCTTGGACCAAGGCGCTCAGGCGAGCGGTGGAAGTATTTAGAGAAATCCGTCACCGCGTGGATGTAGCAACGGACAGTGCTTGGGGAATAGTTGCGACGCTGGAGCTCATCCAGCATCAACTGCCGAAGATGGGTCACAGTAAACCTCCTGTGACCCAAGCCTTACACCGTCAACAATGCCCCGGGACGTCCCATGCCGCAGCGTCCGTCGCGCCAGCGACTTAGTTCAAACGCCGATGGCGACTTTAACGTGTCTGGTTATCCAGAAGATCGATGTATGGCCGGCGATCTTGCTGCTGAACCTTCTCCGGCGGGCTCGATGAGCGACACCAGCTGTTGGCAACATCCAAGACTTGGCGTCGCAGGTGCCGCTCCGCCTTTGTAAGGCTCTTCCCGTTTTATAAGGTAAAAGAGCTGAATAGGGTGGACTGTAATCTTCTGGCACTAAAGATCTGCGGGCAGGATCTTCAGCTTCTCGTACTGCTCCACCGAGAGGTTCAGGAATATGCCACCGCGGCCGGTTGCGATTGCTTGATTCAGCATCAGCCGACTCTCCTGATCAGTGATCCCGCCACCACGCTGAACGAGTTCAATGATCTTGTCGGATGAGGCGAAGTGCAGCTTCCTGGGCAGGGGAGGCTTCAAATCCTGCTCGAGGAACTGGCAACGCCAGCCATCGCGGCACTGGAAAGAGATGTATACCGTCTCTCAACAGTCGCCCACTCAGAATAAGTGTTAGCGTAGAAGAGGTTATTTTGGTGGCTTTTTGGGCTCTGTTCCTGATGGTGCTTGTATGTCGACCCTGAACGAAGTTCTCGATCAGCGCGTTGGCGAAGCGGCACGCGAATTATACGAAAAGCTGGACTGCAACCGGGTTCGCTGCTATGCCTGCGGACATTGCTGCCCCATCGCCGACGGGCAGGCTGGGGTTTGCAAAGTCCGCTTCAACCGCTGCGGAACGCTCTACGCCCCCTGGGGCTATGTGGGTGGGGTACAGTGTGACCCGATTGAGAAGAAGCCGTTTTTTCACGCATACTGTGGTGCTCTCGCTTACAGTTTCGGCATGCTGGGCTGCGATCTCCATTGTTCCTACTGCCAAAACTGGGTGACCTCGCAGGCGCTGCGCGACCCTTATGCAATTGTTCCGCCAGTGGCCGTAACTCCGGAACTGCTGGTACGGGAGGCATTTAAGCAAGGCGCCCGCATCATGGTGAGCACATACAACGAACCGCTGATCACATCGGAATGGGCGGTGGCGATCTTCAAGGAAGCGAAGGCGGCCGGCCTGGCAACGGCTTTCGTGTCGAATGGCAACGGCACCCCTAAAGTACTGGAGTACCTGCGTCCCTGGGTGGATCTGTACAAGGTCGACCTTAAGAGCTTCGACGAGCAGCATTATCACCAGCTTGGCGGCCGCCTGCAGCCGATTCTCGAGACCATTCGTCGCCTCTACGCGATGGGCTTCTGGCTGGAAGTTGTTACGCTGGTGATCCCGGGATTCAACGACTCCGACCAGGAACTGACCCGTCTGGCAGAGTTTCTGGTCAGCGTCTCGCCGAATATCCCTTGGCACGTCACTGCCTTTCACAAAGACTACAAGATGACGGATCCGGACGACACCGGCCCAGAGACGCTTGCGCGTGCGGCGCAGATTGGCAGGAAGGCCGGGCTGCATTACATCTATGCCGGCAATCTCCCTGGCGAAGTAGGCGACCTCGAGAACACCCGTTGTCCCAATTGCCAGGAACTCCTTGTGGAACGGTTCGGGTATCGCATCACCGATTACCGCCTGACACCGGACGGCCGCTGCCCGATGTGCAGGACATTAATCCCAGGGCGATGGGACTCAGTCTTTCGCGGACAGATCACTGACCACCCGTATGTCCCACGCTGATGCCACAGGTTCGGGGAGTCCTGAATCGCAAGGTACAGGAGCGTGAGATCGGCGGATTTCCATGTGTCGCCGCCGAGGAAGTCAATGCCAGTTGCAACGACCAGGCAACTGAAGAGGGCCAGACGGGCTGCGCCAATTCGGCTTCCCTGCAAGCGGCTTCCGAAGCTGCTTGCACCGACAAGCCCAAGGTCAAGCTCGACAAGTCAGCTCGATTCAGTGAGAGCCTACAGCCTGGCACGGTCGTGTGGGAGTGCCACGGTGAATGTGCACGTCACAATAGGCCATCACCTTGTGGGGTTCTGGAACCTGTGGCGGCGGTTGGTGCTACCGAAGGGAGTCGAAAAGTGGTCCCTGACCAGTTTGCAGCAACGGCTGGTGAAGATGGGCGGACGGCTGATCAAGCAAGTCCGCTACTACTGGCTATTGTTGGCAGAGAGCCATCTGACGCGGTGCCTGTTTGGAAACATGCTACGGCGGATGGAGGGTTTGCCGCTGCCAGTCGGATAGACGCGGCAGCCAGGCGAAACCAATCTGGACGGAGGAGGGGAGTTGACGAAGAAGTGTCCGAGAAATCGCTTCGAAATGGGGCAAATCATGGCTTCTTGGTCCTGGCAAAGGCCGTGTGGCGCACAACCGGGTCTTTGGCTTTGGAACCAATGCAAGATAGATTGCGAGCGGAGGCAAACGGGGATATATTGGTTCGCAGCCGAAAGGCAAAACGGAATTCCGGATCGAGGGAGGCAGATCATGGAACGCCGCGAATTTCTTCAGAAGGCCGCCATCACGGCAGCCGTCGCATCCTCCGCCAAGGTCCACGCCGCGGCAAAGACACCCTCCAATCCCATCCAGTGCCGCACTCTCGGCAAGACCAGCGAAAAGCTCTCCATCATCGGCTTCGGCGGCATCGTCGTGATGAATGAAGAGCCCGGCGCCGCCAACAACATCGTCGCCGAAGCCGTCGACCGCGGCATCAACTACTTCGACGTTGCGCCCAGCTATGGCAACGCACAGGAACGTCTCGGCCCCGCGCTCGCGTCCTATCGCAAGAACTGCTTTCTTGCCTGCAAGACCGACGGCCGCCTGAAAGAAGACTCGCGCAAGGATCTCGAGGAGTCGCTTCGTCTGCTCAAGACCGATCACCTCGATCTCTATCAGTTCCACGCGCTGACCAAGATGACCGATCTCGACAAGGTCCTCGGTCCCGGCGGCGCCATCGAAACCATGGAAGCCGCGAAGAAGGAAGGCAAGATTCGCTTCATCGGCTTCTCGGTGCACTCGGTCGAAACCGCGCTGGCCGCGCTCGACCGCTACAACTTCGACACAGTGCTGTTCCCTGTGAACTGGGTCTTGTTCTCTCAAGCCAACTTCGGCCCGCAGATCCTGAAGCGCGCGCAGGAAAAACAGATGGGGATTCTCGCGCTCAAAGCCATGGCGAAAACCACCTGGCCAAGCGACCAGGCGAAGAACCATCCCGAACCAAAGTGCTGGTATCAGCCGGCTGCCTTCCCCGACGAAGCCTCACTCGGCCTGCGCTGGACGCTGAGCCATCCCATCACGGCCGCCATCCCGCCCGGCGACGAGCGCTACTTCCGCTTGGCCATGGATGTCGCGCAGAACTACAAGCCGATTGAGCCGCATGAGGAGCAGGCGCTGCTCGCCGGCGGCAAAGCCCTCGAGCCCATCTTCCACCTGCACAACGACGTATAAGAGCGTGTCGACTCCGGCGCGCGGCGACTCCGCGAAGCGGCTAAGAGCTTTAAATTGTTTTCCACAGAATGAGCAAGAAAAAGGTCCTGGGGCTTTGGAGCCCAGGGCCTTTGTCGTCTCAATTGTCGACTCAGTTCAGTTTGGCGTATTGTTCGGCCGTCAGGTTCAGGAACACTCCACCTCTTCCAGTCACGATAGCCTGGTTCAACATCAGCCGGCTCTCCTGATCGGTGATCCCACCGCCCCGCTCTACAAGCTCGACAACCTTGTCCGGCGACTTGAAGTGCAGCCTTCGGGGCAGAGCAGTCTTCAAGTCCACTTCCAGAAATTGACAATGCCAGCCATTGCGGAGTTGGAAAGTTAGGTACTCCTGATGGCGCTATTCTTGAGGAGGCATGGAGCGAGTATAGGAGAACAAGAGGCGAAAGCGATCCACAGCAAGCAGAGAGCATCAGTCATCGAAACTGCTGCTCAGATTCACTCACAGTTGCACTCACCGAATGTGCTAAAAGGGGTCATCTTCAGTGTTTTCGGGTATCGCTGAGTGCATCTAAGATCTTTACAATGCATCACTTATAGCTTTTAGGAATAATGCCATCTTGTACGATCCGATCCTACTTGGCCCTCCTTTTGGACCTCGGTCTGGCTGCGGCGGCCTTCAGGGCCGTCCTTGCCCATTTGCCTGACAACTTAGAGGAGGATTTAGTGCTTGTACTCGCCGGCACCAGCAGCGGAATCAGTTTGCTGGCGATTGGCGACCCAAGCCCGGCGCAGGCATCCCATCCAGACCCAGCCGAAAAAGCCCCGTTGTTGCCCTGGGTAATGTCGTTGAACGCCGAGACGGCCTTTGCTGCGTAGATGGCTGGCTGAATGAACCCAACCTGAGTGCCGAGCTGCTGATTGGCAACCGCCACAAGCCCGGCCCAAAGTGGAGCAACTGCGCTGGTCCCGCCGATCACGGTCGTCTCGCTGTCTACACGAATGGTGTATCCCGTAGTCGGATCAGCATCGCCGGCCACGTCCGGCACGCCGCGGCCACCTGTGCTTGTGCTCGGTGCGGGAACGTTTGCGTTCGACTGCCAGGTGGGTAGTGCAAACACCGTGCTGACGCCGCCGCCGGTTGCGCCCTCCTTGTTGGCCAACTCGTTCCACACCACTTCAGAAACGATTGTTGCTCCATTGGCATCGAGTTTCGTTCCCCCGCAGGCCAGAACGTGAGGACTTGACGCCGGAAAGTCGACGTTGTTTCCCGTCAATCCGTCCGTCGACCCGTCGTCACCCGCCGCAACCGTAATCGTGATGCCAAGCGCCGCGGCCGACTGGCACGCAGCATCCAGCGCCGTCAACGACTGCTGAGTCCAGGTAGATTCCGGGCCGCCCCAACTGATCGATATCGCGCTCGGCTTGTTGGTTGCGTCGTGCACTGCGGTCGTGATCGCATCGATAAACCCCTGGTCCGTATTGGGCGTAAAGTAGACAGCGACCTTCGCCCCAGGCGCCACCGAGCCGGCCACTTCAATATCCAACATCACCTCCCCGTCGGAGCTACTGGCCGTCGACGGGGCGTTTTTCCCGCCGTCGACGCTGACGGCGGTGATGCCGGGAGCGGCGAGACCGAGCGTCTTGAAGTATGCACTGAGATCGGTTTGCCGGTAGCCGCCGCCGAGTTCGATGATGGCGATTGTTTGTCCTGCACCGCTTGCGTTTCCAGGGAATTGATAGGCTTCGGCGACCTGGGGCGGGGTGTAGCTGCTGGGCTCGGCAGCTGGCTGGGGCTTTGGATTGCGGACGCGAAAGTGGGGCTGTGCCTGAGGGCGGTTGTCCAGCCCCAGCACAGCCTCCACGACTCCTGTCAGAGACGCCGGCAGGTGAATCCCGCCTTCGCGCACACGGAACTCCACCCCATTGATTGTCTTCTGTTCCAGCACCACGCCAAATGCCTTCTGAATATCCGCAGCTGTGCCGGTAAGCTGAATCGTGCGCCGCACCGCCGAATTCGGATCGGGCTCTACCTTCAGGTTGAACTCCCGAGCAAACGCCCGAACCAGCTTCATAGCGGAGGGATCAGCGGCGTGATGCTTCCGAAACTCAGTCCGGCTCACACGAACCGGCCCGTTCGCCCGGCCGCCTCGCCGGTTGATCTTCAGCGGCTCCTTGCGTTTCACGATGACTGACGCGGTCACCTTTGACCTGGCCGGTGTAGCCTTCAGCGGAATCGCATTCGGAGCTGGCGCTTTCTCGCTGCCTGCCAGGACGACGCGTGCTTGATCCGCAAACCTTGAAGGTTTGGTTGAAAGGGATTTCACGCGGGGGGATTTTGCCATGACTGACCTCCAACTTGAACTGGCTTCGGAGTCCGATCCACCGACTGGTGACACCAAATGATAGTTCAGCTTCTCGCAACAGCGTACGATCACACTCAGCAAACAAGCACTTTGGTGATTATTTCGAACTGTCCAGGCCTTTCCAGAGCAAACATCGGAACGGGCTCAGGGAGATGTGGTGACGGGTGCCCCGTCGTTGTCATGCAGCCCTGCCTTTCTCATGCAAAAACCGGCCTATAGGACCGAATTGGACGTACAATCGGGACATCGTCCACATCACAGCATGTCGCGGAGAATAGTGCTAGACTCCGTCCATTAGAGAGTGATCTCTCCTTTCCATTAGACTGCGTAGAACAAAGGCCTTGGGACATCAGATCCCGGGGCCTTTGTGTTTACCGACGTCTTGGGAATTGCTAATCTACCGGTGGTCTATCAGCACAAATCCGGTTGTGTTGATCAGTGCTCCGGTGTCTAAAGGAGCAGCAGATAATCATGGCCGCAGAACGGACATATTGGACGGCGTTTTTCGACGGGCTCAGCGGGGAAGGAATCTTCGGAGATGATGGTCGACTGCACGTCAGCTAGATTCTTGGTAATACATCCCTTCTATGGTAATGCAAAAGTGGGTGAAATGAGGGAATTGGATGGCAATGCAGGGCACCAGATAGAAAGGATGGAACTCATCCAAAGCTCCTTCTTTCAATAGATTATGCTGATTTTAGTGGTGCGCTTCAGGAATGCTGGCGGTGGATGGAGTCAAGAGCGAACCGCTCTCTGGGCCCAATTCCCTGCTAACAGGGAAAAATACAGGGAAATTCGCGAATTCGACCTCCAAAACTAGCTGACATATTCCTCTATGTTGCTGAATAAAAGCGAATAGTCAAAGAACATACGCAGTTCAAATGGCGCACTGAACAGGGAATTATCACCCACCTATCAGGGAATTGCATTTCCCTGATGCCGCCATCTGAATCCCTTCCACCAACTCCTCCCAATCGAACGCTCCAGCGACACAACAATCCGCCGCCTGCGAATCGCGGCCAAGCCAAACTCATAATGTAATATTCGAACGGCCGGGGACTCAGTACCAAGTGTAAAGTCGAGGTGTGGCGCGGTGGTTTAGGTGCGGCCTATCTGTTTCCGGCCCTTTCGTCTGCCGGTGTCTCATTAGCTGCGCCATGCCCCGTTTCCACACCCCGCTTATCGAACCG
>Ga0187876_1000368_pt1 | contig 48308 bp, 41 predicted proteins | sample June2016WEW_17_4_FD_133000 | JGI IMG/M metagenome (GOLD analysis project Ga0187876, IMG submission 133000) | Peatland microbial communities from SPRUCE experiment site at the Marcell Experimental Forest, Minnesota, USA - June2016WEW_17_40 | ecosystem: Environmental > Terrestrial > Soil >... | reverse complement strand
CCCGGGCCCACGGTCCTCTGGCGCGGCTTCCAACACCTGATGGACCTCACCGCCATGTATCAAGTCTTCACCGCGCAGCCAGCTCATTTCCTGGCTCCCTAGATGTGGGTAAGGCTAAGGCCTTCAGGCCGGGGAGCCTCACCTGCTAGCCTAGCCGTGGCCTTCAGGCCGCTTCCCCTGCCGCGACGCTGTAGTTCAGATTCATCGCACGGACCATTTGCCATCCGACGCACATGTTGTAGGGACTGCCGCTCCGACCCTGTCCGTCCCAACGCCCGCACCACGGAGGCATTGGCCGTAGCAAGCCCATGCGTTCCATGATAGCTGAACCACCCGCCAAATCGCGTGCTACACCCCACATCCTCGTGCGCTCCGCGCTGCAATCCTCTTCCGATCGAGGATCCCGTTGCGACGAGAATTCGCGCGCACTTTCTCGCGCCTGGCCGAGTTTCAATCCTCTTCCGATCGAGGATCCCGTTGCGACTGTGGTAGCTCGCTGGGTTTGTCTCCCTAGAGGTCGTTTCAATCCTCTTCCGATCGAGGATCCCGTTGCGACCGTAGACGGTGAGCGCCCCTCCCCGCCCCAGCCAGTTTCAATCCTCTTCCGATCGAGGATCCCGTTGCGACTCCAATCGGATGTGCGCTGATGAAGGTGCCTGCGGCGTTTCAATCCTCTTCCGATCGAGGATCCCGTTGTGACCCGGCTTAATGCTCAGTGCACCGGAAAGGCGTAGGTTTCAATCCTCTTCCGATCGAGGATCCCGTTGCGACCTTGCCGTTTTGACGGCACTGACAAAGTACTTGTAGTTTCAATCCTCTTCCGATCGAGGATCCTGTTGCGACGGAACGAAAGCCACGCGCAAAGCGATTGGGATCAGTTGTTTTAATCCTCTTCCGATCGAGGATCCCGTTGCGACCATCGAGAGGCAGATGCCGCCGATGGGATGGCCGGGAGTTTCAATCCTCTTCCGATCGAGGATCCCGTTGCGACCTTTCGTTGCCAGCGCGATAGCCCTCGCGCGGAGGTTTCAATCCTCTTCCGATCGAGGATCCTGTTGCGACGCGCGCGTTCATCGAGCTGTACAACATACCGGTTGATGTTTCAATCCTCTTCCGATCGAGGACCCCGTTGCGACGATATTGACGATCCGTACGAGTCCGAGCACATCGCCTCGTTTCAATCCTCTTCCGATCGAGGATCCCGTTAAGACACTCTGCGACACGATCTACTCGTACATCGGGTACATGTTTCAATCCTCTTCCGATCGAGGATCCCGTTGCGACGTCGACGAACGGTTGGCGCATGCGCGGCGCGTAGGTTTCAATCCTCTTCCTATCGAGGATCCCGTTGCGACTGGAATGTCAACGGCAATGTCTGGCTGGTGGTGGCGGCGTTGCAATCCTCTACCAATCGAGGATGCCGTTGCGATTTTCCCGACGGTGTTGTGCATCTTTCCCTGCATCCTGTTTCAATCCTCTTCCAATCGAGGAGCCCCCAGTGCTGCCGGTATGGCGCAGACGGCGATCGCCGAAGCGGTGTTGCAATCCCCTTCCCATCAAGGATTCCGTTGCGACGTCGCTCATCTCCTAAACAAGCGCCACGCCTACGTACTGCAGTTCCGACCGAGGATCCCCTTGTGACACCTGATTCTTGCCAATCCGCCTTGGCAGCACGAGTTTCAATCCTCTTCCAATCGAGGATTCCGAACTGACGGCTACGGCGATGGCTCCGGTTAGTTCGAATCCTCTTCCAATCGAGGATCCCGCTGCGGCCGCAGGAATCCAGATCTTCGGGCACCTGCGCCATACCCTATGCCCCCTCAGAGTCCGGCAAGTGCACCCCAACCGCCAGGGCCAGCCCGCTCTGCACCACCGCGGGCTCTGCATCGTACACGTCGTGCACCACGCGCCCGTACCACTCGCGCGGCCGACCCTGCACACGGAACGTGGACCCTGCCTCGATCATCAGCAACCCGCGCTTGAACACGCCGGCATTGCGCCGTGCGGCCAGGTCTTCACCAACCCGCCCGTGCTTCACCCTCAACCGGTACCACCCGTCCACCGGATCCTCCGCTGCCGGAACCCACGCGCCGAGCGAGCACCAGGCGTTCGACCCTTCGCCCAGCTCGTCCAGTGCGGGCCACGGATCCCAACCCTCTATCGCGAAGGCACCATACCCTACGCTTGCGCGCCGGCCATATCCGGTCAGCGCCAGGTCCTGCCACAGGTCGCGCGCCGTCTGCTCGAAGTCGGGAGCCACGCGCAGGTACACCGTTAGCAAGCCGTCCTTTGACACCGATTCCGCCACTGGATAGAGCCCACCCTCAACGTCTCCTGTCGTATCGGTCAGCCGCGAGATCGTATTGCGCAGCGCCAGTCTCCGCTCCCAGCCGCCCGCCGCGGTCTCCACCAGTTCGCCTCGGCAGCGCGCCGCGAACGCCTCCCAGGTCAGGTAGCCAAGCCTGCGCTCGCGCTTCGCGCTGTCTTGCGCGCGTATCCCCGCGACCTTCCCTTCCCGGACGGCCCTGGGCGGCAGCACGGGCGCTGGCAACAGATCGCCCGAAAACCCATCCGACAGCACCAGCGGCGGGTCGCCGCTCCGGCATCGCTCGAGCAAGTCACCTAACGCCCCCTCTCCCGCGCGCTGCACCAGCCGCCAGCACAGGCTGCCGAACATGGTGTCGGCATGCCAGGGCGTCAGAGTCGGCGCGGCCAACCGTAGGCGCAGTCTGTAGGGGACCATCAGCATCGCTTGCGCACGGTTTGCTCGAACTTCAGCGCCACCTTGCCCCCGCCTCTGCTGCCGCTCGCACCGAGCGCATCGAGCTGCAGCATGGCGAATGCCTCATTCATGTGCTTCATCATCCCCTCCTCATCGTCGCCCTCGAAGACGCGCAGCGAGCACTCTAGCGCAAAGCACACGCCTGCCGGCACTACCTCTTGCACGCGTGGATCCCTGGCTACTCCGGTGAGGCGATTGATGCTATTCTCGCTCTTGAGCCCCACGAACGGGTTGGCCTGGTCCTCACGCTGATTCGTCCTGAGCCACGCGCGCGACTCTTCTGTCAGTGGCGCATCGCGCATCAACAGGCGGGTCGGACCGAGTCTGTGCCTCGTGTTCTTGTGCGGACCAAACAAGGTGCAGACTGGGCATTCGCGTTGAGCACAGCCGCACGGCTCACCCTTGTTGTCGTACTTGCCGTACTTCAGCTCGAGCAGCGACCGCAGCTTGCCCTTGAGCGAGGATCCCGGAATGTACGGCTCTTGAGTTATGGGATGGGCAATCACCGGCAGATCGGTGCCGCCTATCTCCAGGTCGTCTTTCGAGCCGCCGATGTGCAGCCCACTGCGCGTCTCGATGGTGCCTTTGTACACTACGTAGTACTGCAGGCGCGGCGGGCTGGCCGGTGCAACTGGTGCGCTCATGCACGTCTCTCACTTTCTCCCCAATAGTAGGTGGTGTAGGCCACGACGGCCTCGAAGTGCGGGATGAATCCCTGTTCAATGGCCTTTCCGCTCTGCTGTGCCCAGAGCACGTTCGCGTGCACGAAGCCGGCCAACGGCTCGCACGCCACGCCACGGCCCACTGCGTACTTTGCCAGACCTTCCATGCGCAGCAGCCGCGCCACCAGTTCTTCCAGCGACTGGCCACCGCGCAGGCGCGCTTCGATCTGCTTGGCGTAGTTGTAGAAGTGACGCAGCTGCGCCGCCTTGATTGGATCGTTGCTGCCGAAGCGAAGCGCCACCAAGGCGCGATCGAGATCGGTGGCAATTCTGGCATCTAGGTTCCGGTCAGGCCGTCCGTTGCTGGTTAGCAAGCCCGGCCACACGTGCCGCTCTTCGTCGAAGTAGCCGGCCCTGAGATACTCAGAGCTCAGCTGCACCGCGGGCGGCGGCTGCCATCGCTGGTTGGAATTCATACGGCGTTACTCTCCCACCACTACTCGCGTGCACGCCGGCTCAAGATCAGCAGTCGGGCCAGCACGTCTATCTCTTCCATCACCTGATCCGTGGATCCGGCCAGCGCTGCCGAGAGCAAGCGATGCCACTCGTCCGCGAAGGCCGCGGGCACTCCCGCCTTGTTCCGCGCGAAGTCGTAGGCAAAGTGCGTCAGCGCGCGCAACCGCCCCGCATCCCGCCCCCGGCGATACGCACCAGTGTAGCCAAGCTAGCGGTGCAGCACACTGGATGGAATAGCACTGCCGGCGGTATGCGCCCGCCACCGCTCCATCACCGAAGCCGCTCGCTCCCATCCCAGCACCTGACCGAATACCGCCAGCCGGTTGCGGCCCCCGTTCTTCGCCAGCGCTTCCTGCTCGTCCGCGGCCCGCACCGCGTCCGCGATCGGCGTGTTCGGGCGTACGATGGCCACGCCGGCGGATAGCGTTACCTGGGGATGCCCCGTGTACCGCGCGAAGTCGTCCCGGATTTTCAACACCGCCTGGACCGCCTTGTCCCACGGACCGACGATCAGCAGATCGTCTCCGCCCGAGTAGACTACGTAGCATTTGTCGCACTCGTCTTCCACCAATCCCTCGACCCAGCCCGCGAAGAACGTGTCGACCAGCCGGCTCAGCGCCAACACGCGTGTCAACCGGTCGGCAGCGCCGCCGTCTTCGCGCCGCAATCCCCACGCGAACAGCGCGCCCAGGTGGTCTACGTCCGCCTTCACCACCGCCAGCAGCGGCGCGCCGCCCGCCTGCCTGGCAATCCAGGCAAAGTCGCGCGGTGCTCCATCCTCGTCCACCGGTACGTGGTTGGCCAGGTAGCGGCCCAGCACGGGCACCGCCGCTGCCCTGGTGGCGAAGGCATTTGCCTCCTGCACCAGGAACGGGGAGCCCTTACAATCGTCCAATCTGCGTAACGCCTGCACGTGGTAACCCGAAATGACGGCCACGCCTGAGTCCCCGCCCGTGGCCGTGCCGGCATCGCGCACCCACGCCAGGTAGCGGGCTCTGGGCAGATCCGCACCGAGCCGGTAGTCCGAAGCGCATGCCGCGCAGACCTCGTCTTCGCCGTCGCGCATAGCGGCTACGGCCGGCCGGGTGTGGCACGCCTCGCAGGCGCTTCGACCCTCAAACCGTTCGGCATCCAGCCATGCATCCTCGCGCCAGTTCCCGCCCTCCTGCAGCACGTCGCGTAGCGGCTGCTGCTTGGCCAGCGATCTCCGGTGTGCCAGGTCGTTTAGAGCCTCGCCCACGCTCGCCAGATCCCCCGCCGCCAGCGCCCGCCACACCAGCGTGGCAGAGATCGCGCCGCCGTACTGCTCGTGCAGCTCGCGCTGCAGCCGCCGCCAGGTGTCGCTCAGCACGTCCAACACCTGGGGCGAATGCGGCAACAGCAGGTAGCAATGCCCGCCGTTGGCTGCCAGCAAGTTGACTATCGGCAGATCGACCGGCTCGAGCAGCGTATAGGCCAGCGCCTCTACTACCAGCGACAGCGTTAGCGATCGGGCGCGCAGCCTGCGTGCCACGCCGCCGGCCCCGGTATTGGCCGTGGCAAACAGGTAGCCCTGCAGTCCTGTGAGGTCGAGATGTGCGAGCAGCAGGGGCCGCTCCCGGTCGGGCGCGCCGCGCGTCTGCAGCTGCCAAAGGGCCGCGGCGATCGCCGCGGTGACCTGCAAATGCTCGAGCAGCGGCTCGTCCGGCTCGTGCGCCGGCACGCACCAAGCCCAGCGGCGAAGCGCTGCCAGCAGGTGCGCCGATCGATCCCCATCATGCGCCGCGCCCGTCCGTGCTGTGGCCTCCAGGTCGGCACGGAAGTCCTGCCAAAAGCCGTCATTAGGCGGCGAAGCTTCCGAACTCGGCAGCAAACACTTACGATGGGCAACGTCCTGGTCTCGGCGCATCGAGGGCGCGGCCCCGGCCGCGTAGGCCTGCGCCGTCAGCGTCACCGGGCGGTCAAGCTCCACGCGTGGCCAGAGCGACTGCAGCGCCCCCTCAAGGTGGCCACCGCTGCCGGCGCCGGCCGCCATTCGATGGGCTTGCTGTGCCAGGGCGCCCAGGTCGGGCGGGCACCCCGCGGGCAACGTCTCGTCGTGGAAGGCCCGGCGCAATGAGTCGGCCGCCTGCGCAGGGCCTGCGGCGGGCAAGCCGTGAGTCAGGGCCGCCGCGACCAGCTGCCAGGCGCCATCTTCCAAGTCCCTACCTACCCAACCTGCAACCCGGGAATTCTAGGGCATTGCCGCTATCTACTCGGAAAAACGGACGGCCTCAGTGTACTCCTACAGCAGCCGGCCGTCAATTCCCAGGTGCGACCAGTGCGGCCCCGCTTCTGCCCCTTTACCAGCTCGTCGGCTTGCATCTCCTCCGTCCTCACCACCTCAACGTATCTCGTGCCATCGGGCAGCGGGTTGACCAACAGCATCTGCACAGGGTTCACGCGAAAGAGGCCGAAGTGCATCGTGAGGTTTGGCAGGGTTCGCAATGCGCGGAAGAGTGTGAGCTGCCGGATCAACCGCTGCGGGGCCTCTGGTCGTTCTACGGAAGTCGCCGTAAAGAAGCGAATATGGTCAATGTGGTAGTGCGCCGGCATGGAACGGCGTGCCATTTCGGCGATGTTGATCCAGCGGTATGGCGTGCCTTTGAGGCAGCCATAGTAGAGGTTCCATGAGTCCACGTAGACGAAGGTTCGTCGTGGGGCCGGGGCTGGGACTGCGCCCGGACTACTCATTCAGCCTCCACAAAATGCAGAGGGCCATCCCAAAGGACGGCCCCTGCCTCAGCCACCGAAGCGACTGAGGGGTATAGGGCCAGTATACGATACGAGTAATCGCGAAGCAAGCTCTACTGGCACTAGCGAATACTCGTGTGGCCATTTGCGTAGCGGCACGGTGCATTCGTCCGCCGTCACCACCAGGCCCGCGGGCGTCTCCCCCCGCCCTGGTTTGACGCTGGCACGCAGCCACACGCCCAACCGTAGGCTTTTCCGCCGCAGCCGAGCCCCCGCTGCTTCGCTACGCCCCACTTCAGCGCCGCTGGGCGTGTGACGAGCACGAGCCGCTGCAATCAGACGAGCGTGCTGTGATTCGATCTTGACTGTCTAAACTGGGGCCACGTCGTGATCCACATGGCCGTGCAAGATTCCGGGACCGCGAGCGTCCCGCTCGTCCCCGTCTGGCGGCCGGCAAGCCCGCGCATACTGCCGTGGCCTCAATGGTGCCCCCGCGCCGGGCCACACTTCTCCCCTGATGAAGGCTTGCGACGCGACGCGAGGCGAGCGGGCTGGCGGAGGGGCGTAGCCCGCTACCGGGTCCGTAATCCTCTACCGATCGAGGAGCCCGTTGCGATCATCGGCAAGTTCGCTCAGAAGGTGGCGACCGTCAAGCTGCAATCCTCTCCCGATCGAGGATCCCGTTGCGACCCGAGTGGAAGGCCGGCGGCATCACGCTGGATTCGCTGCAATCCTCTACCGATCGAGGATCCCGTTGCGACCATCGTGACGATGCGGACAATGATGGAGTACGTGCAGCTGCAATCCTCTTCCGATCGAGGAGCCCGTCGCGGCAGCACGAGCGGGACTATCACGCCCCCGGTCTGCACGTTGCAATCCTCTACCGATCGAGTATCCCGTTGCGACTTGGGAAAGCGCGACGTACTTCTTCAACCAACGCACTCTGCAATCCTCTACCGATAAAGGATCCCGTTGCGACTCGAGGAGCGAGTGAGCGATCGCACCGACGCCCTCGGTTGCAATCCTCTACCGATCGAGGATCCCGTTGCGACGCTAAGGAGCTACTGCCGCAGTACCACATGGAGTCGTTGCAATCCTCTACCGATCGAGGATCCCGTGGCGACCTGGAGCAGGACTGATGGGCGGCGAGTCTCCGAGAGTTGCAATCCTCTACCGATCGAGGATCCCATTGCGACCTCTACTACAATCTTAGACCCGCTAAACATGTGGCGTTGCAATCCTCTACCGATCGAGGATCCCGTTGCGACCATCGTTCATCTGGTTGGGTTCCGTCAGATAGCGGTTGCAATCCTCTACCGATCGAGGATCCCGTTGCGACCAGCCAGCACATGCCGAGCGTAATGTCGCAGGAAACGTTGCAATCCTCTACCGATCGAGGATCCCGTTGCGACAAGGACCCGTGCATGACCCTGCTGTCGTTCATAGGCGTTGCAATCCTCTACCGATCGAGGATCCCGTTGCGACGACATGACGACCACGAAGTTGGGCGACATCATCCATGTTGCAATCCTCTACCGATCGAGGATCCCGTTGCGACCCTGCCAGAACCGTTGAAATCTACCGATACAAATGGTAGCAATCCCATCCGATCACGGTTCCCATTGGCGTTCACGACACCCAGACCCATACCGTGCGGCCGCGCACGTTCGACTGCAATGACGGCGCCGAGCCAGTGCAGTCGGCCGAACACTCCCAACGTCAAGAATACCAGCGATGTCCACCATCCGCCGCGCCCGCACTCCAGGCCGGGCATCTCGATCTGCCGCACCTCGTGCGAGAAGTACGCTACACTCGCTCTGTGGCTGATGCGAGCGATTGTGTCGGCCGAGCGCGTAGTGCGAGCCCAAGCAGAGGTATGAGCTACTTACAGCAATTGCCGGACATGCCGCCGATCTCCGACCGCCTCACGCTTCTGCGGCTGCGCGCGCTCCTCGCCGCCTGCGAGACCGGCCCCATGCCCCACGCACCCGGTTCCACGCTGCACGGCGCCATCGGCCGCGCCATCAAGCACACCGCCTGCGCTTTCCCCGACGCTGCTCACCGCCCCTGCGCTGGCTGCGCCGTGCTGGCTCGCTGCACCTATCCGCCGCTATTCGAGCCGCAGCCGATCCCCGGCCAAAGCAGTCCACCGCCGGCACTGCTGCTCGCCCCCGGCGCAGCCATGCCCGCCCGCCTCCAGCCGGGCAGCATCGTGCCCATCGATCTGGTGCTGGTCGGCAAAGCCATCCAGGCGCTACCGCTGCTGCTGGCCGTGCTGGCCCGCATGGCTTCCGCCGGTCTGGGCCCGCTGCGGGTGCCGTGCACGATCGTGCGCGTCGATGCCGTCGATGCCGCGGGCACCCCCTACGCCGCCGTGCAGGTAGGCGCGGAAGTCGCGGGCCGCGAGCCGGATCCGCTGACCACGCGAGCCTGGCTCTACCGGGCGTCGACGCTGCCGGGCGTCGGCACCGTAACCTGCGACATTCGCACGAGACTGCGACTGCAACGCCAGGGCTTCGTCAGCAGCGACGCCCCCACGTTCGCCGACGTGGCCAAGGCGCTGGTCCGGCGCGCCGCCGCGCTGGCCGCCGCCCACTGCGCCGAGGATGCCCCGTTCCCCGATCCCCGCCCCTGGCTCGCCGCGGCGGAGTCCATCGAGCTGCGAGAGGCCCACCTGCGTTGGGAGCAACACGAACGGCGATCCGCGCGCACCGGCCACACCATGCCGCTGGACGGCTTTCTCGGCCGGCTCACCTACGGCGGGCCGCCCGAATCGCTCGCCCTATTCGTGCTTATCCTCCTGCTCGGCGAAACCATCGGCCTCGGCCGCGGCTGCAGCTTCGGCAACGGCCGCTACAGCCTGGACCTTCCAACTGCAAATGCACCGTAGCAGCTGCAGGCCGGACCGTCCGGGAGCGCGGGCGTCTCGCCCGTCCCCCTGCCGTGCCGAGCAGCCATTCTATCGCCAAGGTACCGCGAGCCCGCCGGATCAGCTAATTGAGGCGCGCCCACACCCCCAACGCCGTTTGCGCCGCCAAACCTTGCCTACGCGCCCAAAGCGGGCGAAATCAGGACATACCACCATGCATCTTGGTATCATGGCCAGCACGGAACCAGCCCGGAAAGGGTGGGCAAAACGCGATCGCGCTTCAAGCCGCCAAGACCGGCTCCGAACGCCGCGGAAAGGTGGCCGGCGCCTCTGGTGGCGAGGGGTTCGGCAGTGGTGCAAACTCGCCAGAGTCACACGGCGTCCCTGGATCGGAACAGGATTGGAACAAGTACCAGTAGCCGAAAACCGCCGGCAACACCAAGAAGTCACAAGGCGTCCCTGGATCGGAACAGGATTGAAACACGTAAGGCGTCCGCCGTACGACCCTGTCTGACGTCACACGGCGTCCCTGGATAGGAGCAGGATTGTGATTACACAGGCCCCTGCCACGTGGGATTGCCGGCAGCCCGTCACACAGAGCCCCTGGATCGGAACAGGAGCGAAACCGGGCCGTCTGCGGCGTAGCTAGAGCGTTGAGCTCGAAGGCATACACTCTCCGTGGATCGGAACAGGATTGAAATGTCCATTTTCGTGGCTTTCCATGCTGCCCCAGCCAGCGTCACATAGCACCCCTGGATCGGAGTAGATTGAAAGCAAAGCTACGGCCAGAATTGGAAGCTATCAGCATCGATGAGGTCACAGGGCGCCCCTGGCTCGGAACAGGATTGAAACGGTGCTGACCTTGGCCTTCAGAGCTGCATCGTCGTGGTCACACGGAGCCCCTGGATCGGAACAGGATTGAAACTCTGCCGCCAGAACCTGGCGGAAATCGTGCGTGCGCTTCCAGTCACACACACTCCCTGGATCGGAACAGGATCGAAACGGCGCTGCCGCACGCTGGTGATTGGCAGTGTCGACGTTTGGCAAGATCCCTGAGTCTGCGGAGGGTCGAGTCTCTTGTGTTGTGTGCCGCTGGCCTGGAGCGACGGGAGGCGTGGGGCGACCACGCCCATTCACTGGGCGCTCTCGCCGCTTCCCTGGGAGGCGCCGCTATCTGAATCAGACCGTCTTGCCGGTGCGGTTACATGCGGCGATCGTGCGGCAGGTCATGCGTGGCGATCGAAACCGCGCATAACGCCGACAACGTCCCGTCATCCCGTCAAAGCAGGTAACCGGGCAGGGCTCGCAAATTGTCGCTGGCTTGCTCGGCAGGGGCGGCGCACACCCGGCTTTATCCGGCCGTTCCCCCCTGCCACCCGGCCGCGAAGCGATTGCCACAGGAATCCGGAGGTCCTGCAAGCACTAGTCGCGCACCCTAGGCAACCAGGTGGTGCGACTTGCGCTACAGTGCCTCGAAGTACTAGGATCAACGGGACCTTGTCTCATCGCGCAGCCTGGCCGCACGCGCATTCGGCAATTGGACCGGCGTCGCGGTTGAGTTGCATATGTGTCGCACGTTTATCTGAACGGGGCTATGCTTCTTGGTTCTATCGAGACTATGCTTACATGGGTGGGAAGAGCTTCCGTGCCATGCTGCATGCTAGTGCAGAACATGTCACGATCGTATGGGAGAGCGTAGGATGACGCACCCGAGTTCCGCGGAAACGGTTTCGCGTCCCTCCAGTTCACGCTCTTCAAGAGGACTACGCGTCGATAGCCAGCGCCGGCGCGAGAAGCTTTACGTTACCTCCCACCGTCAAGCCAGTGTGGTGCACGGTGATGTCTCACCTGTCGCGTCGGTAGGACAGCACATGATGCAATTTTCCCAGTGGCAGCTTCTCGATAGCAGACTCCGCGCGCACTGGGTCTCTCATGCCGTCTTCGTTGCACTGCTGACTGTGGTGGATGTTGGAGTGGCCATCCTGGCGAACCGTCTGTTTAGGGATTCGGGCAGCCAGGGCGCCTTGGCCTGTGCAATGCTGACGTTGGCCGCGACGATCATCATCATCAGATTGTATTGGAGCTGGCAGAATCGATCTCATCTTGCTGGCCACGTCTCTGATGTTTGATGAATGAGCCGGCCCAAGACTCCAGACCAACTACCCCAGCCGGCGCAAGATGAGCTCGATGACCGCGTAAAGCGGTTCGCTGACGACCTCAAGCGCGAAACGTTGCGTCAGGCGCATAAGCGCGGCTCGCGCACGCCGCAACCGAACGACGTTGATTTTGCCGAACGAGCAATCTTTGCTGGGGGTAATTCTGGAGGGCTGCGCGGTCTGGCGCCATAGCGGTAGCTGCGTTTGCCTATAGTGCCGGTTTCATGTTGGTATCCATGTGCTGGAGTTCGAGCGTCGTCGGGGTTATCGTTGGTATATGCTGCATTGGGGCTGGTGTGCTGCTCATGCTGGCTGGGCTCTTGCCTTGACGGCGCTGCTTGGTATCATGGCAGGCACGGAACCAGCCCGGAAAGGGGGCAAAACGCGATCGCACGGCAAGCCGCCAAAACCGTCTCCGAGCGCCGCCGACTGGTGGTCGTCGCCTCTGGCGGCAAGGGATCCGGCAGCAGTGCAAACTCGCCAGAGTCACACAGCGCCCCTGGATCGGAACAGGATTGAAACATGTAGACAGCGCCACCATAGCGGCAGTCTCCAGGCGTTACACAGCGCTCCTGGACCGGAACAGGATTGAAACAAGAAGGTTGAACCGAGATAGGATACGAATGTACAGCCGTCGGGTCACACAGCGTCCCTGGATCGAAACAGGATGAGCCCGAGCTCGACGATGTCATACACAGTCCCTGGATCGGAACAGGATCGAAACGTGTTGTGCCGTTGCTTGTCGACCGTGCTGTAGAGCCGTCACATGAAGTTCCTGGATCGGAACAGGATTAAAGCGGGTCAATGTCGATGCACACGTCACCCGGGAAGGTGGGTCAGACACCACCCCTGGAGCGGAACAGGATCGCAACTCGCGCACGGCGCATGCCCCCAGGCGACCCCCACCGGGCCGCTCAATGCCTGTCTGTTGGCGCAGGGTTGAAGCCCGCCCCGACCTGAGCCATTGGACTCCGGGATGAACGTCATCGGAGGGCGGTCGCCTTTGCCTAGAGGCTAGGAGTGATCGCCCGGCGGTCGCTAAACATCGGCGTCACGTTCGTCTGGGCGGGTTGGGGCGATGTCTAGGCGCCACGGTGAGGCCAAACCGCCACCGTAGCGCAACTCCGGCCTCGTCATCTGTGGCATCTGTCGTATCTGTTCCATCTGCGTTTCTGCACGGCGCGCTCCCAATCACGCCCGGTTAGCAGCCTGTCAACGAGGCCCGAGGTGTCGGCCCTGCCCGCCACCATTCAGTCTGATCGCCTACAATTGGATCTCTGGGAACAAGCAAAGGAGAACCACCAATGGCGACGAAGCGAACTGCGCCGCGACGCTCGGCCGGTTCAAGCGCGGACAAGCTGCCCGACCGGCGTCTCATGGAACAGCAGCTGGCAGCCGTCACCCGCCTCCTCTCCGAGCACGAGTTCGGCTCGCTCGAGGAGGCCAACGCCTTCCTGCAGCAGACGCTCACCTCCGGTGGCCTGCCGCCTGCCACGCCCACCACGCCCCTCGAGGAAGCACAGCAGGTCGTCTACGAGGCGCTGGAAGCCACCGGCAAGCGACGACTCGAGTTGGCCCGAAAAGCCCTCACTATCTCCCCCGATTGCGCCGACGCCTATGTCCTCATGGCCGAGGAGGCAACCACCGTGGAGCAGGCCCGCCGGTTCTACGAGCAAGGCGTGGCCGCTGCTGAACGGGCGCTCGGTCCCGGCGCCTTTACTGAAGATGCCGGGCACTTCTGGGGCGTCGTGGAAACTCGACCCTACATGCGCGCTCGCTACGGACTGGCCACGGTCTTGTGGCTCGCCGGTGAACGGCAGGACGCGATCCGGCACGCGCAGGACCTGCTGCGCCTCAACCCCGGCGACAACCAGGGCGTGCGCTACGTCCTGGCCACTTGGCTGCTCGTCCAGGACGAGGACAACGCGCTCGACCTGCTGCTGGCATCCTATCCCGACGAGGACGGCGCGGTCTGGACCTACACCCGCGCGCTGCACACCTTCCGCCGTCGCGGCGCGGGCCCGGCAGCCGAGAAGGCGTTGGGCAAGGCCTTCCAGGCCAATCCCCACGTCCCGCTCTACCTGCTTGGCGTCACGCCCTTTCCCGCCCTGCCACCCCAGTACTACGGCATCGGCGACGAAAACGAGGCGCTGATGTACCTCCAGGAAGCAGCCGGCGCGTGGCTGGATACACCGGGAGCCATCGAATGGGTCGCCGGCGTGATCGAGCGCACGCCCGTGCCAGGCTTGACCGCGAAGCCGCGCTCCCGCGGCCGTAACCGCTCTTGATCGACCCAGTTGCCGGCTGTCCCCAGACCGGTCGCGTCGCTATGCTAAAACGAAACCACGGGTACTACATTGAGCCGCACGCTTCCGGGGGCGCGGGCGTCCCGCCCGCCCTCGATTGTGCCAGCCAGGGGTTCCATCGCCTCGACGCTGCATGCAGGTCCCACTGTGGCCACTATAGTGGGTCGTCTGCCATTTTCATCGCCATTGCCGCACGATCGTAGGGACTGACCCCTGTGTCTGTCCTTTCCGTCTCTGCCCTCCCCGGTGTTGACTCCACGCGAATGGCAACCAACAAAGTAAGTGATCCACTCGTCCCCGGCCGGCGACACTGCGATGCGGTTCCCTCGCCGGCCCAGCAGCCCGCGAAGACCCCCATTCGACTGTGCAGCCGGCGCCGCTCCGCATCGATCGAATACCACCCACAGACGTGCCTCACGCATCTGTTTCATCTGCCGCATCTGCTTCATCTGCGTTTCCGGAGCCCACTCGCAAGCATCGAGTCTGCCTTGACATACCGAACAGTCGTGCTATCATACAGACATACATAGAACGCGCGTACTAGCACCCGGCCCGCCGCTGCTGTGCCTGCGCGTTGCGTTACATCGCGTGCCTCGCCCCGGCTCCCACGACTCTGTGCGACCACGATCGCAGCCCTCGTTAGCCGGGTCGAGACCCATCCTTGGACCTGCGGTCAGTAGCCGTGGTCGTGCATGTAGAGAAGAAGGAGATGCCTTGCGCCGTGGCCAAATGCAAGAAGGCAAGAATGCCAAACAAACCCAGCCGCTGCTCCCTCACGCGCTACCGCCAACCTGCAGGAATGCGAAACGAACAGCCATGGCCGTGCCGGCCAGAGAGAGGCATGAAAATGGCTTGTGCCAGCCCTACAGGATATTTCCCGCTATTTTCAGAGGAACTCCTCGGCTTTACCGGCACTCCCCAACGCCAACGTGCAAGAATGCGAAACGAACAGCCATGGCCGCGCCGGCGAGAGAGGGGGTTGAAAATGGCTGCGCCAGCCCTACAGGATATTTCCCGGTATTTTCAGAGGAACTCCCCTCCCATCCGGCCGCAGCCGTCGTACCCTGCCCTCCTGCCGCAGCTGGAGGCCCGCTGCAAAACTGCGAAACGAACACAGCACCACACCCGGCCGCAGCCGTCGCAGCCCTGCCCTCCTGCCGCAGCTGGAGGCCCGCTGCAAAAGTGCGAAACGAACACGGCACCACACCCGGCCGCAGCCGTCGTACCCTGCCCTCCTGCCGCAGCTGGAGGCCTACTGCAAAAGTGCGAAACGAAATCCTATCCCATCCGGCCGCCGCCGGAGGCCCACCCTACCGCGCCGGCGCCGGCCACTGTAGAATTCCCATTGAGGAAGAGGTCACATACGTACCATGACCCGAGCGTTCTTCTCGCCCTACACTCACGGATTCGTGCGCGTCGCCGTCTGCGTGCCGCGCGCACGCGTCGCCGATCCCGCCTACAACACGGATCAGACGCTGGCGCTCGCCCGCCGCGCGTCTGATGCCGGGGCCGCGGTCGCCGTGTTCCCCGAGCTGGGCATCTCTTCCTATGCCATCGACGACCTGCTGCAGCAGGACGCCTTGCTCGATGCCGTCGAGGCCGGACTCGCCCGCATCGTGGAGGCGAGCGCCGGCTTGACGCCCGTGCTGCTCGCCGGCGCGCCGCTGCGCTTCGAGGACAAGCTCTTCGACTGCGCCCTGGCGATCTACCGTGGCGAGGTGCTGGGTATCGTGCCAAAGACCTACCTGCCGAACTACCGCGAGTTCTACGAGAAGCGCCAGTTCTCCGCCGCCCGTCAGGCGATCGCGCGCGAGGTGCGCTTCCTGGGCCAGCAGGTGCCGTTCGGCAACGACCTGCTCTTCCGCGCCACCACCGTTCCCGGCTTCACCCTGCACGCCGAGATCTGCGAGGATGTCTGGACGCCCATCCCCCCCAGCACCTACGCGGCCCTCGCCGGCGCCACCATCCTCGCCAACGTTTCGGCCAGCAACATCACCATCGGCAAGGCCGACTACCGCTGTACGCTCTGCGCCGCGCAGTCCGGCCGCTGCATCTCCGCCTACCTCTACGCTGCGGCGGGCCTGGGCGAATCCACCACCGACCTGGCCTGGGACGGCCATGCCCTCATCTACGAGAACGGGGAACCTCTGGCAGAGTCCGAGCGGTTCTCCGATGCCGACCAAGTGATTGTCGCCGACGTCGATCTCGACCGCCTGCGCCAGGAGCGCATGCGCCTCACGAGCTTCGGCGATACCGCCGGCGACTACCGCGATCGGCTGCGCACGTTGCGCCACGTCGAATTCGCCTTCCAGGTGCCGTCGGGCGAGTTGCAGCTCAGTCGCGAGGTCGAGCGCTTCCCCTTCGTGCCCGCGCGCAGCGCCGACCGCGAGGTGCGCTCCTTCGAAGCCTACAACATCCAGGTGCGCGGGCTCATGACGCGGCTCCAGAGCACCGGCATCCGCAAGGTGGTGATTGGCGTCTCCGGCGGCCTCGATTCCACGCAGGCGCTGCTCGTCGCCACGCAGACCATGGATCGGCTGGGACTGCCCCGCACCAACGTGCTCGGCTACTCCATGCCGGGATTCGCCACCAGCAAGCACACGCGCGCCAACGCCCTGGCCCTGATGCAGGCCCTCGAGGTCGGCTGCACAGAGATCGACATCCGCCCCTCTTGCCTGCAGATGCTGCGCGACCTGCACCACCCGTTCGCCGGTGGCGAGCCCGTGCACGACATCACCTTCGAGAACGTGCAGGCCGGCGAGCGCACGAGCCACCTGTTCCGCCTGGCCAACTTCCACCAAGCCCTGGTCGTCGGTACCGGCGACCTCAGCGAGCTGGCGCTGGGCTGGGCCACCTATGGCGTGGGCGACCAGATGTCCCACTACAACGTCAACGTGTCCGTGCCCAAGACCCTGATCCAGTACCTGATCCGCTGGGTCATCGCCGGCGGACAGTTCGCTGCCTCCGTGAATTATATCCTACAGGCTATACTCGATACTGAGATCTCGCCGGAACTAGTACCCCACCCCGACGGCAACCACGACCTGCCGGCCCAAAGCACGCAGGATGTGATCGGACCCTACGAGCTGCAGGACTTCAACCTGTACTACACGACCAGGTTCGGATTCCGTCCCAGCAAGGTGGCCTACCTGGCCCACGAGGCGTGGCACGACCGCGCGCTCGGCTCCTGGCCGGAGGACTTCCCCGAGGCGAAGCAGCACGAGTACGACCTGGCTACCATCGTGCGCTGGCTGGAGGTGTTTCTCCTCCGCTTCTTCAAGCTGAGCCAGTTCAAGCGCTCCGCGGTGCCCAACGGGCCCAAGGTCGGCTCGGGCGGCTCGCTCTCGCCCCGTGGGGATTGGCGCGCGCCGAGCGATAGCGACGCCGTGGCCTGGCTGGACGAGCTGCACGGCAACGTCAACCTTTCCTAAATTGACTGAATCAGTTGAGTCTTAGCCTCGAGCGTCCTAGTATAGAGAATGCACACCCCCGGTGGGCGCGGCCTGGGAGCGCGGGCAGCTCGCCCGTCCCCGATTTGCTCACGCCGCCGGGACCGTCGTGCCCGTACGGCACCGCTGCCGGACAGCGTTGACGTAGTTGCGCCCTCGGCACAGGGACAAGCGAAAGCGGTGAAGGCCCGTGTTGGATGCTCATGCGAGGCGGATGCAGCGACAGGAAGCCCTCATTGCCGGCGATATCGTGCTCGGAGCGATTCCGAGCCTGACCCCGGTTCGCCTGCCGGCGCTGCCCCGCGTGCCCCGACTGGCATCCGTGACCGGCGATCACGGCTGGCGCCAGGTGATCAGTACGTTCGACACCACGGGCACGCTCGAGGCCGGCGCAGTCTATAGAGTGGCGCTGCCCCGCACGGATGTGCAGGCCACGGCGTTTGGGGTACAGCTCAACCCCCGTCTCGCAGCAAGCACCGAGATTACCTTTCTTCGCCTGAGCGATGGCTCGGCCCTGGCTAAGTACGTGCTCGTGCTGCTCGACTCGGAGGTCAGTCCGCTGCTGGCCGATCTCATGGGCGGGAGTAGTGGCCTGCAAGGGTCGCCCTGCACGGCGCTGGTTGACCACCTGCCGGACCTCGAGCCGCGCCTGCGATATCTGCACGGCTCGCTGCGAGGCGATCTCGATCGCCTCGCGACGGTCCTTGCTACCGCCCTGCAGCGCACCGGCACGCCGTTTGGCAAAGCAGACTCCGATCGTGCCGGCGTGCCCTTTGCTGCGGACGACATACGCAAGATCGTGGGATGGCCCGGTACGGTCGACCATGGGGTGCTCACGATCAGGCTGCCCCGGAGCGAACCGGTTACCGAGAATGGCCTGGTGCTACCCCCGGCTATGCAGCTCCAGACCACTCTCGCATTCCAGGCCGGGGGCGCGGCCGGGCAAGTAGTGGCCAGGGGCGATCTCCTGCTGGTGCCGCACGAGATCCAGCCGGTGGTCGACCTCCTGCAGAGCAAGGGTATGGTCGTCACGGCGCTGCATGGCCACGAACCGTCGGTGCTGCCAAATCTCTGCCATCTCCACACCTGGGCGACCGGCGCGCCCGAAGAACTGGCTGCGAGCTTCCGCGCCGCGCTCGATCTCACCAACAGCGCGCCGCCTCGCATCTAACAGGCGGCAGTCCTGGGGGCGCAGGCATCTTGCCCGCCCTGGCCGCGCCGTGTCACCACCAGCCGGGAGCGCGGGCATCTTGCCCGTCCCCAGCCGTGCTACGCGCAATCGCAATCGCCACGGCATGGCGAGCCGAGATAGGCCCGTCCCGGCGTGCGGCCAGAACCACACGACGGCGAGACGGCACCGTGCCATCCGTGTCCGGGGGCGCGGGCATCTTGCCCGCCTTCGGCCGTGCCGCGCACTGACACCATCGCCAAGGCGCTGTCGGCCGACCGTTTTCGCGCCCCGTGGCGCACCCAGAACCACCTGACCGCGTGACGGCGCCGTGTCATCAGCGATATCCTGACTGAGGCACCTTCGCTCGTGGCAGAAAGGCAACCCTGTGCTGCACTATTCGCGCCTTGCTTTAGCGGCGCATCCTACCCCAGAGGCGCTCCTCGGATCGTATCGTGATCGCTGAGCCTGTAAGCACCGAACGCGACCTCTGGCGCATCTGGGAGGGCCGGCAGCTGCCCGTGGAGCTGGTCACGCGCGACGGAGAGTCGCTCAGAGTCCTGTTTCCCGGCGTGGCCAACTCGGACGCCGGACCAGACTTCGTCGGTGCCCACCTGGCTTTCCGCAATGGCAAGCACGTGCGGGGCGATGTCGAGCTGCACTTGGAGGCCACGTCCTGGGAGCGACATGGCCACCATGCCGACCCGCGCTACGATCGCGTGATCCTCCATGTCGTGCTGCTGGACGACGGTGGCCCAGCACGCACCAGTGCCGGCAGTGCGATTCCTCTCCTGGCTCTCGGATCAATCCTAAAGACGCGATCCATCGCTGGAGGCAGCCCGGCGCAGCTTGCACCCTGCCACGATCCGACCGCCCCCCGCGCGCCCATTCCCAACCTCAACACTCACCTCGAGGAGGCGGGGCTGCAGCGCTTCGAGGCTCGTGCCACCTCTTGGGAAGCCGATCTGTCCTCAAAGGCTGATGAGAACTGCGTGCTCCAAGCCCTGCTGTGCTGCGCCGGGCTAGGCAAGAATGGCGGGGCCTGCCTCGCATTGGCCAGGGCTCTCGATGGCCGGGTACTTGAGGCCGTGCTCGACGCGGCCGGCGGGCAGGCAGACACCGTCGCGTCCGCCGTCCTGCTGGGGATGGGTGGGCTGCTCGAGCCGGCTCACGCCTGCCAGGAGGTACGCGATGCCTGGCTGGCGCACCGCGACTATTGGCCGGGCATCCCGCTCGCTGCCCGGCAGTGGCATCGCTTCCGGCTGCGGCCGGCCAATCTCCCGGAGAATCGGCTCCGGCTGATCGCGGCGATCATCGCCCGGCATGGGCTGGGCGGCTTCCAGAGACGGTTGATAGCCACCATCGACGCGGCGCCGCCACCTGCCATGCCTCACCTGCTGGCGTTGCTAGCTGGTGACGGCCGTGGCGCCGGCCGTGACTGGGGGCTGGAAGCGTGGACCAATGTGCTGCTGCCGCTCGCCGTAGCGCTCGCGCGATCGCAGGCGAACGACGCAGTGGCGGCTCGCGGCCTGACCTGCTATCGCCGGATTCCCGGCGGTGGCCAGAGCGCGCTGCTGACTCGCATGGCGACGATCGCCGGTCTGCCGGCCCCACCGCGTCGCGCCGTCGAACAGCAGGGCCTCCTGCGCATCTGGGCCGAGTATTGCAGCCAGCAGCGCTGCACGGCGTGCCCGCTGGCAGCGGGAAAGGAGAGCACGCCTGGTCACTGAAGAATAAACCTACACTAAACGGCCTCGTGCACCGCATGGACCTTGCTGACGCGCTAATGTCATAGAAAACCAAGGTATAATCAAAGGTATGTATGACATTACTTCAAAGCCCGACCCTCAGGCACTCTTTGCAGTTGCCTCGGAACAAGCCGGCTTCTTCACCAGCGCTCAGGCGCACGGTTGCGGCTACAGTTGGACTATGCTCTCGCACTATGCCGCGACCGGCCGTTTCATTCGCATACGGCAGGGACTCTACCGGCTGCGAGACTACCCATCCTCGCCCCACGAAGAGGTGATGGCCGCCTGGCTTGCAGTGGGGAGAGACAGCGCCGTGGTGTCCCATGAGAGCGCCCTGCAACTGCTCGATCTCTCGGATGTCGTGCCAAACGCCATCCACATCTTGCTTCCAAGATCTCGACGCGGACTTCAGCCCTATCCGATGGTCTCACTTCATACAACCGCGAAACCACTAGGACCTAGCGACGTAGTGGAGCGTGAAGGGATTCGCCTCACATCACCTCTACGCACTATCCTGGATGTGGCTGAGATTGGTACTGCCTCCGAGCAGGTGATCATGGCAATCGAACAAGCTCGGAGCCGTGGCTGGATTACCGCACATGAATTGCGGGAGCAGGCGCCTGGGCGGGGTAGCCGCGTGGCCGAGCTTGCCGAACGCGGGCTGCACGTGGCATGACCGGGAGATATCATACAGCCGCGGCGTTCCGCATGGCGCTCGAGGCCCACACCACTGAGCGTGCACGGCGTGGCACGGTACCGGTTGGTCGGGTCCGAAAAGCTGTTGTCTTCGAGCGGCTGCTCGCACGCCTGCAAGTTGTCGCACCCGATCGCTGGCTTCTCAAGGGTGCGCTCGCACTGGACTTTCGGTTCGGTGCGCGTGCCAGAGCGACGAACGATATGGATCTCGCTCGATCTGACGATGAGGAGAGTGCCACCGTCGATCTCATGGCAGCAGCCAGCTACGATGCCGGCGACTACTTCCGTTTTATTATCCGGCGTACGGGCCGGCTCGATGTACTCCAGGAAGCTACCGCCGTGCGCTACCACGTACGGGCAGAGTTGGCCGGCCGCCTATTTGAGGAGGCAGTGCTTGACATCGGCTTCGTCCCGCGCGATCACTGGCAAACGGAGATGCTGCAAGTACCGAATCCGCTCTCTTTCGCGGGGTTCACACCTATCACGGTCCCTGCATTGCCGCTAGCGGCACATGTGGCAGAGAAGCTACACGCCTACTCGCGCGCATACGGCGATGGCTCTCGTATGAGCTCTCGCGAGAAGGATCTTGTGGATCTCATTCTGATCTGTGGCTTCTGCCGTTCGACGGGAGGAAACTGCGGACAGCCCTGGAAGAAACGTTTGCAGCACGCGGAATTCAGCCGCTTCCACCTGCCACGCCACCACCACCGCCAGGCTGGGGCCAGGGATTCCGCAAGCTAGCCTCCACAGTGGGCATCGATCCAGACTTGGATGTCGGATATGCCAGCGCCGCTGCCTTCCTCGATCCTGTGCTGGCCTCCGCGACCTTTGCGGGACGATGGGATAACGTGCAGCAGCGCTGGTCCGAAGCCGAAAGGTAGTTCAGCTCCCACCGCCGCGCTCGCGGAAGAATTCTACCACTTGGGCACGTTCTTCCTCGCCGGCCATCACCTCGAGAAAAGTCATCCGGTGCATCGGAAATATGATGCTCGACATCCCGACCGAGGCGTAACGCAGCTGGCGCCCCTCACGGGTGCGCGGGTTGAAGAACTCGACGATGGTGTCGGTCGGTTTCGGGATGTCTATCATCTCGGCCACAAAGGGGTCTTCCTGTGTCATATGCGCGATTACCGTTCTCATTCCATCCTCCGTTCAGTCGATAGATACTGCGTACAGCGATGCGTCGGTAGTACCGAAGTAGACGGTACGTTCGTGCACCACGGGCGATCCGGGAATCATGCCGCCGGATCGGAATCGCCAGGCGATCTTGCCGCTACGGGCGGTCACACAGTACAAGTTCTGATCGATGCAGGTGAAGAATACGAGGTCGCCGGCAATGGTGGGCGTCGAGCTAATCTGCCCGCCCGCCTGGAACTTCCAGCTTAGCTTTCCGCTCTTGAAGTCAACCGCGTACATGATTTGGTCGGTAGACCCAACGTAGACCAGTCCGTTGTGCATCCGCGGCCCACCTAGCACGTAGTGGCCCGTCTTGTAGCGCCAGAGTTGCCAGCCCAGCTCCGCGTCGAAACAGTAGAGATGGCCGTCCATGCTGCCGATCAGCAGGCATTTGTCGGCCACGATAGGCGAGCTGGTGATCTCCCGAAGCGTCTGGTACTTCCACTTCATTAGCCCGGTAGCCGCCTCTATGGCGTACACCGAGCGATCCTCGGAGCCCACGTAGACCATCTGGCCAAACACGTAGGGCGTGCAGCGGACCGGCTTCCAGGTACGGAAGCGCCAAATCTCGTTGCCGGTCCTCATGTCAATGGCATACAGGTGCCCATCGTCCGATCCGATGTAGCACACCGTGTCGGTCAGTCGGGGCGAGGATCGCACCGCGCCCTGCGTCTGGAACAGCCAGCGCACCGCGTGATGCGTCACGTCGAGCGCATAGACGTTGTGATCCTCCGAGCCAAACACCACCACGTCGCCCAGCGCCGCCGGCGTGGAGCAGATGCCCCCTTCGGTGGCGAACTTCCAGCGCAACGCGCCGCTCATGGGATCGAGCGCGTACAGGTTCTCATCGTAGGTGCCAACGTACACGGTGCCATTGTGAATGAGCGGCGTGGAGCGGATTTCATCTTCGGCGGTGAACTTCCACCGTAGTCGCGGCTGCCCCTCATTCAGGCTGCCACTCGTGCGCCGGTCGGCGGGACCGCTAATCAGGTGGGTGCCCACCCGCGGACGCGCCAAGCACAGATCCAGCGCGTCTCGCATCTCTTCTGCCGTGTTGAACCGATCCTCGGGTAGATACGCCACCGCACGCATGATCAATGCTTCGACCTGCTTGGTCACCGCCGGATTGATCTTGGTGGGGGGGCGCTCGGCAAAGGTAAACGGCGCTTCGAGCCGCGGATCGATCCGGGTGAGCATGTGGTGCATCATGGCGCCGAGCGAGTACAGATCACCCCGCGGCTCAGACATGCCTCGGTACTGCTCGGGTGGGCAGTAGCCCTCGGTCCCGATCATTGTGCCTTTGCCCTTGGACTGGAAGACCTTGGCGATACCAAAATCGATGAGCACAATGCGTTCGCCGTCCGTTAGCATCACGTTGGACGGCTTCAGGTCACGGAATACTATGGGGAGCGGCCGGTGATTGTGCAGGTACGCCAACACCTCGACGATTTGAATCGCATAGGCAAGCACCGTGTCCTGTGAAATGAAACTCTCGCTGGCATTCAGCACGGTCTCGAGGTCGTTCCCTTTGATGAACTCCAGCACCAGGTACACTTGCTCACCCTGCGTGAAGTAGTCGTACACCTTGGGAATCGCAGGGTGACTCAGCCCGGCCAGGAGGTTCGCTTCACGCTCGAACGTCTGCAGCAGGTGCGCTCTGTCCTGCATGCCCTGGGAGCTGTCGGTCATCTCCTTGACGGCACAGGCCTTGAAGGTGTTGGCAAAGCGCAAGTCGCGTGCGGCGTACACGGTACTCATGCCGCCGAGGCCGACAACCTGGGTAATCTGGTAACGGTTGGCGAGCACCGTCCCCTTGGGAAGGGTCGTGCGACCGGCGCTTGCAGCGGCACGATCCTCGCCGGATAGTGTGGATTGGTCGGTTTGCACCTGGCACATCCTACGGCGCGCGGGTATAGACTAGTTGCTGTGGGCGAAACAGGGCTCGAACCTGTGACCTTCCGGGTGTAAACCGGACGCTCTGACCAACTGAGCTATTCGCCCGATCTGGTACCCTACTAGCACAGCGGGCAAACGATGCCGACGGACGCCCCGCGGCGGTTAGTGCGGAGTATAGCACGGCCTTTGGCGGGGCAGCAATAACCTTCACATCGGCAGCTGGCCGTATACCCTGGGGAAGAGGCAACACGTAACCAAATGCACGGTTTCTACGTCTGGACGATCGGCTGCCAAATGAATGTAGCCGAGAGCGACACCATCACCCATGCCTTGCGGAAGCGTGGGCTCCAGTTGGCCCCATCGATGGACGAGGCGGACCTCGTCGTGCTCAACTCATGCACGGTGCGCGAGGCCGCCGAGCAGCGCGTGCAGGGCCAGCTTGGACTCCTTGCGCGTCGCAAGCGGCAGGATCCCGACCTGATGGTGGCACTGACCGGCTGCTCCGTCGAGCCCGATCTCGTGGCTATGCAGCAGAAGCTCCCCATGGTCGACTTCTTCTTCCGGCCCGGCGCCCTCGAGCATTTCCTGAGCCAGCTCGAAGCGCGGGAAGTGGTAGGGTTACCGCTCGTGCACGACCCGATGATGAGCTACGCTCAGCCTGTGTGTACCTATCTCACGGTGATGCAGGGCTGCAACAAGTTCTGCACCTACTGCATCGTGCCGTACCGGCGTGGCCGAGAGCGGAGCAGGCCCGTGGCAGAAGCCGTGGCGGAAGTCACGCGGTTGGTGCGGCGCGGAGTGAAGGAGGTGACGCTCCTCGGCCAGAACATCGATTCGTATGGTCGCGACCTTCCGGTGCGCAGCCACCTCGCCGAGCTACTCGCAGCCGTCGACGCCGTGCCGGGCATTGAGCGCGTCCGTTTCATGACGTCACACCCGCGCGACATGGATCAGCGGCTCGTAGAGGCCGTGGCACGGCTCCCTCGCGTATGCGAGCACGTGCACGTCGCTATCCAATCCGGCGACGATGCCGTGCTGCGGCGCATGCGGCGTGGCTACACCGGTGCATCGTGCGTGGAGCTTGTCGGGCGCATCCGGGCCACGGTGGCGAACGTGGCGCTCTCCACCGACGTGATCGTGGGCTTCCCGGGTGAGACCGAAGAGCAGTTCCAGCGAACCCTGGATGTCGTCGCCGAGTGCGAGTTCGACAAGGTGCACAGTGCGTGCTACTCGCCGCGCCAGGGCACGGTGTCCGCTACGTGGGTTGACGACGTGCCACAGGCGGTGAAGGAGGAGCGCCAGCAGCGACTGGAGTCGCTACAGACGCAGATCGCCACGGCACGCAACGAGCAGCTGATAGGGAGCATCGTCGAGGTGCTCGTGGAGGACACGCAGTCCGCGCGGCGCGACCTTCCGCAGTGGCGTGGCAGGACGCGCACCGCCAAGCTGGTCTACCTGCCGCGTGCGGCGCAGGATCTGCGCGGCCGGCTGGTGCCGGTGCGCATCGAGAAGACCAGCCCGTGGGCGCTACAAGGTGTCCCGGCTGAGCCTGTCGCGATTGGCGATCCACGGTATCCTATCATGGTTGTAAATGGAATGGCAGAGTCAGCGTGAACAAGCTGCTACTACGAGGGGTAAGTGCGGCCGACCACTGCGCTTCGGGCCCCCGTGCACTCCCAGCGTGAAAGGATTGTCAGAGTCAGCATGAACGAGCTCCAGCAAGAAGAACGACAGCGCGCCCGTCGCCAGCTCACCGAACGCTCCATCGAGTTGGCCATGCGCAGTTCGTGGGAAGAGGCAGCCGAGGCAAATCGGCGGCTCGTGGATCAGTTCGAGCCGGATGTAGAGGCGTGGAATCGGCTTGGAAAGGCATACGCCGAGCTGGGTCGCATTGGCGACGCACGTGCGGCCTACCAGCACTCGCTATCGGTCGAGCCCGCGAATGCCATCGCGCAGCGGAACGTTACCAGGCTCAGCCTGATCAAGCAGGATGTCATCCCGGTTTCCCGTGACCACCACGATTCCGTGGATGCTCGCTTCTTCATTGAGGAAACCGGCAAGACCATTGCCCGCTCGATCTTCACCAGTGTCCCGCCCGAGGCCCTCGCCAACGTCTCCGCCGGGGATCGCCTGACGCTGACACCGCGGGAAGATCTGGTCGCGGTGAGCACCGCCAACGGCCTCGAGCTGGGTATGCTCGACGGCAAGCTCAGCGCTAGACTCGTGGAGCTGCTGACAGGCGGCAATCAGTATGCGGCCGCGGCAGTACGCATCGAGGGACGCTACATCCGCGTCATGATTCGCGAGACCTACCAGGCACCGCAGCTGACTGGCCGTGTATCGTTTCCGCCTGAGACCAGCAGCGGCTTCAAGCCATACACCAAGGACACCCTGGTGCGGCAGGATCGTTACGTCGAAGACGAAGAGGATCTGTACGGCGGCTACGAGTCCGAAGGCGACGACCTTGCCGACGTCGAGGACGTGACTGACACGTACGACGAGGGGCTCGACGGCTAGACCGTCCTGAAAACGACGCCGGGCCCGCGAGCATCTGGCTCGCCCTCGCGTTATCTCACCTGCGAAGTGGGACTCGTGCGAAGGCGGGATGTCCGCGTTCCCGGAGCCATGAGCCCACGGGAGTGCGAGCATCGTGCCCACCCTCGTGCTGCCCTATCAGCGTGATGGAGCTCCTACGATGGCGGGTGGGATATCTGCGCTCCCGGGTGCGCCCGGCGATTGGCAATGATCAGCGGTACCGGGACCAGCAGCGCGAGCAATCCGATTACCAGCACGAGGCTCACCAGCGTGGCAAGTGGTGCAGCGCGATAGCTTACAGCGGCCTCATATAGTACCCAGAACAGAACCGTGCCTGAGCCCAGCAGCGTCATCGACCAGCCCACGATCAGCATCGTGCGTCGCTGAGATTGCATTGCCCGCTCCTCTAGTTGTTCTTTGCGCCCTGCTGGATCCATGCGGCAATGGTATTGATTTGGGCGTCGTCCAAGTATGGACCGCCAAACGGCATGCGTGGGATCGGAGGGCTGCCTGCAGGCGTAACGACCTGCCACAGAATGCTGTTGACGTAGTCGCCCGGCTTTACTACCGGACCAGTCACGAACGTGCCACCTTTGAGCAACGATTGGTAGCTCGCAAGGCTGAGCCCACCGAGGTTGCTGTCGATGTGGCATACGGCACAGTGCGCCTGGAAGATTGTCTGGATGTCCGCCTTGAACGAGACTGGCGCCGCGGCCACGACCGTTGCGCTCTTGCTCGGACTAACGGCCACGCCACTGGTCGTGCCCCAGTTCGGGTTGGGGAAACCGAGGCCGCCCCACGTCAGGAAGATGACCATCATCATGCTGGCGCTCATCGCGATGAGCGCCAGCGGCCGCGCCGTGATCTTGCGCGACCAGTTCCTGTCGTAAAAAGGAAGCCCTAGCAGCAGCAGAACCAGGATCGTGGGGATGATAACCGTCGCGACTACCACGAACGGACCGGAGAAGTACTTGAGCAACTGGAACAGGAACATGAAGTACCACTCGGGCCTCGGATCGATTGCTGCGTGGTTGAGCGGATCGGCCGGATCCTGCAGGGGCGCGGGGCTGGCGAGTGCCAAGAAGACTAACGCCCCAAAGATCGCCGTGATGTAGAAGATCGACTGGAACGGCACTTTGGGGAAGAACGGATCGCCGTAGCGCGCCCGGCGCTCCTCGGGCCTGGTAATGCGCACCGGCTTCGTGTCGGGCGGCCTCATGCCGCGGGGGGTGGTGGGAGCGTCCATGGCTAGTGGTGCCCTCCACTCTGCTGCACTACTGCCTCCTCAGACTCCAGGATCAGGCCGTCTGCCTCGCTTACACCCTGGATGTTGGTGAGCAGCACGTGCATGCCAATCAACGTGACGATCAATGCCGGCAGCACCAACATGTGAATGGCGAAGAACCTCGTGAGCGTTACGCCGCTCAGGGCAGGTCCGCCGCGCAGCAGCAGGCCAATGGTACCGCCGAGGATGGGTGCAGTCGCACCGATGTTGATGCCGACCTGGGTGGCCCAGTAGGCCTTCTGATCCCATGGCAGGAGATACCCGGTAAACGCGAAGCCCAGCGTCACCAACAGCAGCGCCACGCCGGTAAGCCAGGTAAGCTCGCGTGGGTACTTGTAGGCGCCCACGTAGAAGCCCCGGAGCATGTGGGCAAACACCAGCACTACCATGAAGTAGTTGCCCCAGTAGTGCATGCTGCGGATCAACGAGCCCATCGGCACGTTGTGCATGATGTTGTAGATGCTGTTCCAGGCGATGCTGGACCCCGCCTTTCCGGTCACGGCGTTGTACGTATAGGGCTGATTTGCCGACGCGTTGTAGTAGGTGGCCAGCAAGATCCCGGTAATCATCTGGTTGAGGAACATGAAGAGCGTTGCTTCACCAAGGTAGTCCAGCGGGTGCACTCGCTTCGGAACAGGATGGTTGAGCGCCGCATCGACGACTCCGGCAACGTGAAGCCGCTCGTCGACCCAGCGTGTAACGGGGTCCATGCGCGCCTGGCGTGCCATTTACGACTTCCTTCCCTCGATCGTCAGTCTGCCCGGTTGAAGCACAAAGTCATGCTGGTGTAACGGATCCGCGGCAGGTCCGTGGTACACGCTGAGATCCCGGCGGAACTGGCTGCCGTGACACGGGCACTCGAAGCGATTATCAGATGGAACCCAGTTCACCGGGCAGCCCAAGTGCGTACAGGTTTGCTCGACTACCCGGAGGTTGCTCGCGGCGATCGGGCCACCTGCGTCTATCTTCTCCACGAAGACGCCAACTACCACGCTGCGGTCCGCAATGGTTGGATAGTTGAAGGGCCCGGCGACCCCATTGTGGTCCAGCCCACTGCTGTCCTTGCCAAATGGGTAGAACGTTCCAGACGAATCGGTGACACCCTGGTCATTGATATCTACCGGCAGGGGCGGCGATGCGGTGTTGTTTGGGTACTCACCGAAGAATGCGACGAAGACGTAGAACAGGCCGATGAGCGCACTTACGCCGCCCAGAACACCTATCATGAAGCGATTGCGAGTGACTGTCGCGGCCGGCCGCGCAGCTTCACTTACCATGCAGTCCTCCTCATTGTCGCCACACACAACGCGCCGCCGGGGCACGGAAGTCTACAACGGTCCCATGAGTAGAGTGTAAACCGCATTGGGCTTATGCGTGCAACAGTGACCGCATGCGGCTGCGCCGGCTACCCGTGATCCAGACAGCAGATGGTGCCAGGGCGATGGGGACGGAACGTGACGGTTCCCGAGGACGGGCAGCCTACCCGCCCCCCGGGCATGCTACTTCACGACTTTGACGCCGATGTGGTCGGCCAGCGCGAGGGGCAGCACCTTGTCCATGTGATCGACGAAGATGATCTGGAGATCGCGCTGAACGTCCTTTGGAACATCAGGCAGATCCTTCCGATTCTTTGTCGGTGCCAAGAACACTTTCAGGCCGGCTCGGTGCGCCGCGAGCACCTTCTCTTTCAGTCCGCCAATCGGCAGGATCTGCCCGCGTAAAGTGATCTCGCCGGTCATGGCCACGTGACGGTACGCCGGGCGGCGCGTGAGCGCCGAGATGAGCGCCGTGGCCATAGTGATGCCGGCAGACGGCCCGTCCTTCGGGACGCTCCCCGCGGGAATATGAATATGCACGTCGAGTGATTCATGGAACTTCTCGTCAATGCCAAGCTCGTGGGCGCGTGAGCGCGCATAGCTGAGTGCGGCCTGCGCCGACTCACGCATCACTTCGCCCAGTTGGCCCGTCAGCGTCACCGTGCCCTTACCCGGCAGTAGGGCAATCTCGACGGGGATCAGGTCGCCGCCGGCGCTCGTTACCGCAACTCCGGTGGCCACGCCAATTTCGTCTTGTTCTTCCGCCAGGACATAGGAGAAGCGCGGTGGGCCGAGGTAGCGCTCGATCGCACTCTGGCCGATCACGGAAATGCCTTTACGGCCCTCCGCGATCGATCTGGCCTCCTTGCGGGCCACTGTGGCGATCTCGCGCTCCAAATTTCGCACACCTGCCTCGTGGGTGTACTCGCGCATGATTCGCCGGATCGCGGCCGGTGTAAAGCGCATTCTGTCGGGCAGCCCGTGATCCGCGCGCTGGCGGGGAACCAGGAATCGTTCGGCAATGTGCAGCTTCTCATCCTCAATGTAACCTGCAAGCTCGATCACCTCCAGGCGATCCCGCAATGCCGGCGGCACTGGGTCGAGTATGTTCGCGGTACACACGAACAGCACCTTCGACAGGTTGTACGCGACGTCGAGATAGTGATCGGCAAAGGCGTGATTCTGCTCGGGATCGAGCACCTCGAGTAATGCAGCGGAGGGATCGCCGCGAAAATCCGAACCTAGCTTGTCAATCTCATCCAGCATGAATACGGGGTTAATCGTGCCGGCTTGCCGCATGGTCTGGATAATGCGGCCCGGCAGCGCGCCGATGTAGGTGCGGCGATGCCCGCGAATCTCCGCTTCATCGTGCACCCCGCCCAGCGAAATGCGCACGAACTTGCGGCCCAACGCTTGCGCTATGGAACGGCCCAGGCTTGTCTTGCCCGTGCCCGGTGGGCCGGCGAAGCACAGGATCGGGCTACGCGTGCTCGCGGAGAGTTTGCGCACGGCCATATACTCGAGCACCCGCTCCTTGGCCTTGGGGAGTCCGTAGTGCTGCTCATCCAGCACCCTGGCGGCGACACGGATGTCGAGGCTATCCTCAGTGGCGTTGGTCCACGGCAGCGTCACCAGCCAATCGAGGTAGGTCCGGATGATGCCTACCTCGGGCGAGGCCGCGGGCATAGCTGAGAGGCGTCGCAGCTCTACCTCGGCCTTATCGCGCACCTCGGCCGGCAACGTTAGCGCCTCGAGTCGCTCACGCAGCTCGCTTACGTCTTTGGTGAAGCTGTCGGTCTCGCCTAGCTCCTTCTGAATGGCCTTCAACTGCTCGCGAAGGAAGAACTCGCGCTGTGACTTGTCGACCTCCTGCTGCACTTGGGAGTGGATACGATTCTGCAGGTCGAGCAGCTCCAGCTCGCGGCTCAAGTGGATGCTGATCTTCTGCAATCGCTCGGCCGGATCGAGGGTCTCCAACAGATCTTGCCGCTGGGCCATGGACAGGTCGAGGCTGCTCGCGACCAGGTCGGCCAGACGCCCCGGCTCGTCGACATTCATCGCGGCGATATAGTGTTCCTCCGGCAAGCTCTTGCTCGATTTTACGCATCGCTCAAACAAGGCCAGCACGGCCCGCATCAGAGCTTCCGTGGTCAGCGGTTTGTCGTTATTCTCCGCAATCGGCTCGACGCGCGCTACCAGGTACGGCAGCATCTGCTCATAGCCGACAATCCGCACGCGGCGCTGCCCCTGGACCAACACGTTTGTGTGCCCATCCGGCAGTCTGAGCACCCGCCCGACCGTCGCCTCGGTGCCCATGGTGTAGAGGTCGTCAGGGCCGACGTCTTCCTTGCCCGGGTCCCGTTGTGCCACGACCACTAGTGGGATACCGCGGTTGGCGGCGTCCTCCACCGCGCGTGCCGACGGTTCGCGGGTGACGTACAGACTGATACCAACTTGGGGATAGATCACCGTGTTGATTAGTGGCAGGACTGCGAGCCGCAGCGTATCCGCGGTGCGTAGCGGCGGGGCTTTGCGAGCACGCGGCATAGCAGTCGTCTGGCCTTCCTTGTGCGAATTCGCTAGAGAGCTATTCGCCCTAGTTTGCGCTCATTGTAGCCGATCTTGCGCTGAAACTTCTTCGGATTTGACGGGCCCTCGGGGCAAACCCTAGAATAAACTTGACGGCCTCAGTGGTTCTTGACCGCATCCGGTGCGAGGTACCCATGCACGTTGGTGCTGCGCCATCCATCGCGATGGCCAGAAGCGGTGCGCGTCGGCGCGAACGCATACATCCGATACTCATACCCCATCTCATATGGGGAGACTTATGTCTTAGTCGCTGAAGGTGCCTGGCCTGGTGGCCGGCACCTTTTTCATACCTGCGGGCTTGCCTGGCGGCGAGAGAGGAATTCCAAGGTGGGGCACGTACTCGTTCTCAATGCTTCCTACGAGCGCCTAAACTTCATTTCTTTGCAGCGAGCGATCATTCTGCTCCTGAAGGAGAAGGCGGTGCCAATTGAAGTGGACGGGACGTCTCAGCTTCATTCGGAACGCATGGCGATTGCCGCTCCTGTGGTCATCCGCCTGGTGGCCTACGTGCACGTTCCCTACGAGCGCTTCACGATCCCGCTGTCACGGCGGACGCTAATCAATCGCGATGACCACATGTGCCAGTTTTGCGGGGACACCGAAGGGCCGCTCACCATCGACCATGTCGTTCCCCGATCGCGCGGCGGCTCCACGTCCTGGGAAAACTGTGTTGCGGCATGCCTGCGCTGCAACCATCGCAAAGGGAACCGCACGCCGGAGGAAGCGCATATGCGGCTGCAGAAGATTCCCCGCCGCCCAAGCGACCCCTTCTCCATCCTGTACGATCGTGCTCGCCACGGCGAGGTGTGGGAGAAGTACGCGTAGTAGCTCGTGTTCACCTGCGCTCCGGCGAGCAGTCGGCTACGTACTGGCCGTTTGGCTGTGCGACTGTGCCCTGCTCGAGGAGCCGTCGGCAGGAGGCCTTCAGGGGAGCAGCACAATCTGCGGTACCCCGAGTATCGGATGTGGAAAGACTGCTACGCGCGATCCAAAGACCTGCGCGACTAACGGCGCGGTGATGACGTCGCGGGGGTCGCCCGAGGCGACCATCGTGCCGCCATCCAGCACGAGCACGTGGTCGAAGAAGAGGGCCGACAAATTGATGTCGTGCATGGCAGCCAGAACGGCCATTCCGCGCTCGGCACACAGCCGCCGCACCAATGCCAGCAGTGAGATCTGGTGTGCCAAATCCAGGTGCATGGTGGGCTCATCCAGTAGCAAGACCTCGGGTTCCTGGGCAAGGGCCATCGCCAGTGCCACTCGCTGCTGCTCGCCGCCGCTAAGCTGCTGGAAGGTGCTATTGGCCAGCCCATCAAGATCGCAGGCTTTCAGCGCCGCCTGCACCGCTCGGTGATCATCGATGCTGGGCAGCGCGAGAAACCTGGCATAGGGTGTCCTGCCGAGCTCGACCACCTCGCGCACTGAGAAGGCAAACGGCACGAGCAGCTCCTGTGCCACGACGGCCAGGCGCTTTGCGAGTGCGCGCCTGTTGTGGCTGGCGACCGGGTTACCCCCTAGGGTCACCGTCCCCGTCGTGGCGGGCACGATGCCTGCCAGGCAGCGCAGCAGCGTCGACTTGCCGCACCCATTCCGTCCCAGCAGCGCCACCATGCTGCCTCGCTCCAACGTGACCGTGATACGGCGTAGGACTTCCTTGTCCGCGTACCCGCAGGTTATACCGTAAGCCGCGAGCACGCATGGTGGTGCAGGCGGACTGAAGTCCACGCTTGGCGGGCAGTGAGACTCCCCGGGATGAATCCCGGGGTTTCCGGGCGCGGCCACCTGCGCGCCGGGATGAATCCCGGGGTTTCCGGGCGCGGCCACCTGCGCGCCGGGATGAATCCCGGGGTTTCCGGGCGCGGCCACCTGCGCGCCGGGATGAATCCCGGGGTTTCCGGGCCCAGCCTGCGGCGCTCCTGGTTGAATCCGGGCGTCTTCGGACGGTAGCGGCTGCTGGCGCGAACGACTTACTAGTTGAATGTGTATTCGCCTTTCTTTCGTCGTAGCAGCACGACAAACCAGGGCGCTCCAAGCAGCGCGGTTATCAGCCCAACCGGCAGTACTTGCGGCGCCATGACCAGGTGGGCCACTGTGTCGACAACGACCATGAGGCTTGCGCCCAATAACGCGCAGGCTGGCAGCAGCAAGCGGTGATTGGTGCCAAACAGCAGGCGCGAGATATGGGGTACGAGTAGACCCACAAACGCGATCATGCCACCGAGCGACACAGCCACGCTCGTCAGCAGGGATCCGAAGACGAGTATGATGAATCGCCGCTGCGTGACGTTCAGGCCAAGGTAGGCCGCCTGCTCCTCTCCCAGCAACAGCACGTTGAGATCACCGGCTAGCACCAGAAGGCCGACCATACTTACGGCGAGTACCGGTAGCGTCACGAGCAGCTGCGTGCTGGTGGTGAAATCGAGGCTGCCGAGCATCCAGGTGTACATGGGCCGCAGTTGACTGCTTTGCAGCTCGATCAGCGCCGTCACGGCATTGAGGCCGGCACTTACGGCGAATCCGGCTAGTAGCAACGTAGTACTCGGCAGCTTTCCACCTACCCGTGCCAACGAGTAGACCAATACCATTGTCGCAAGTGCACCGCCGAACGCGGCCAGCGACACCAGGCTGAATCCGAGCCACTCAATCTGGATGCCCAGTGAGAGTGCGAGCACGGCACCGAGACCGGCCCCGGCGGATGTGCCCACGATGCCCGGATCCGCCAGCGAGTTGCGAAATAGCGCCTGAAACGCAGCGCCGGCCATGGACAGTGAGGCGCCTACGAGAACTGCCGTGATCACGCGCGGTAGCCGATAGAGGACAATGATGACCTGGTCGACATCGGACCAGGTTCGGGCCGGATGCACGGGCAGCCACTGGAGAGCCATGCCCAGCACTGCGCTGGGCGAGATGTACACCTCGCCCAGCCCAATAGCCGCAACCGATACTACGAGCAACACGAGCGACAGCACGCCAAGCACCAGGTAGGGCCGGCTTCGACGAAGGTGCCGGACCCGTGTGGCGGTCACGGTCTGCGAAACTGCCGCGCGTGTTGCTCCGATCACTTGAAGGCCTCTGGATGGAGGATCTTGGCGAGGTCTTCGAGCGCAAGGACGACACGCGGTCCTGGTCTGCTACCTATATCGGCATCGAAGGGGTATATGCGATGGGTTTTCACTGCGCTGATGAGGGACCAGCCGGGGCGGGCTTCGACCTGTGCACGCGTCACCCCATATGCTGCATCCGCAAGGATTATGACCTGCGGATCCGCCGTGAGTATCTTCTCCGCTGAGAGCTGGGGATACGGGTTCGCGATCGCGCCCGCAATGTTGACGCCGCCTGCCATGGTAATCAGCGTATCGATGAAGCTGCCACGGCCCACGGTGTAGTACGTGTTATCCAGCTCGTAGAACACGCTCGGATGCGTCGCCACGTGTTTGACCCGGGCCTCGACAGCAGCAATCCGACTCTGCAGGCCGGCCACCTGTCTTGCGGCAAAGCTGCTCACACCCGCGACCTTGCCCACGAGCAGAATATCCTTGAAAATGCCGGGGATGTCGTGTGGATTGGTCTGCAGCACATTCAGGTGCAGACTTCGCAGCTTAAGCACCACCTGTTCCGGCACAATATCGGCCGAGATGACCAGATCGGGGCGTAGCGATAGTATCTTTTCTATAGCCGGCTCGCCGTTTGTGATGACGATCGGAAGGTGTTTTGCCTGGGCAGGGTAGTCGCTGTAATCGCTCACACCGACGACCCGGGTGCCCAATCCCAGGGAGAAAAGGATCTCGGTGATGTTCGGAGCCAACGCGACAATCCGCTGCGCCGGCGCCGCGAGGGTGATGGTAGTGCCGGTGTCGTCGACCACAGTGATCGGCGCCGCGGCGTGTTGCGCCTGTGCGGGGGAGGCCACCAGCGCGAACAGCAGGACCGCCAACAGCGCCAGGGGCCGCTTTATGTTGTGCATGGATGCATCTCCAGGAGGTTCATGAGCTTCATAGCAGGACAAGCGCGGTACGCCGAGTGACGCGCGGCCAAACGGCCACGCTCGCGCATTCTATAAGTGGGTCACTTGTCTTGCATATCGCCGTTGCCGCGAGGCCGTTAGGATTTGTGGCTCAGCGTCTTGGCGCCAATCCGCCCCGGCGCTACGTCACCGCGAACGGCAACGGCTGTATCGACTGGCCCACCCTGTGAATGTCGGTCAAATGAAAAGACCCCTTCGTCCCGCGCGGGACGAAGGGGCAATCGCTATGGCGGGAAGCTCATGGCAACCTGCCCCTTTCTTCCGAAGGCGCTCGGCGAACCCCAGGGGCCGGTTTTCTGACTTCCAGCCTGCACGGCTGGTTACAGTAGCGGGACTGTGCCGGTATTGCACCGGACTTGCCCATTTGAGTTGAGGCCGGTCCGACCCCAACACCCCTGAGAATCAGTTATGCACTTGTCGAAGCGATTATAGCACTTTCTCGGACACGCCCGCGTCCGCAAATGTTGCCATTTCGTCGAGCACCGCTACGGCGTCATCCACCAGATGCATGGCCATCGCCGCACCCGTACCTTCGCCGAGGCGGAGGTCGAGCTGCAGCAACGGGAGGAGTTCCAGCCGCTCCAGCACAGCTCGATGGCCGATCTCAACCGAGCAGTGTGCCGCGATCAGGTAGTCGCGCGCACGCGGGCACAGCGCGACGGCTATGAGGGCGGCCGCGCCAGAAATGAACCCATCGACCAGCACGGGTAGGCGGTGCGCGGCTGCCGCGAGGATGACGCCTACCAGACCGGCGATCTCGAAGCCGCCCACTTTCGTCAGCACGTCCAGCGGATTACGTCCATCAACGGCATTGATGGCAAGCGCGCGTTCAATGGTTGCCACCTTGCGCCGCCAGCTTTCCTCGTCAATACCCGTACCCCGGCCGGTGACGTCGGCCACGGGGCGCCCGGTGATGGCGGCCACGATCGCGCTCGATGCCGTCGTGTTGCCGATGCCCATGTCGCCCGTGGCAACCAGGTCCAGGCCGCGCACGAGCTCGGCTTCCACCAGATCGATGCCGGCACAGATGGCGGATCGTGCCTCGCCCGGGCTCATGGCTGGGCCTACCGCCATGTTGCGCGTGCCTGGGCCCACCTTCTTGTGGGCAATAGCAGTATCGGCAGGAAAGTCCGCAGCCACGCCGAGGTCGGCGACGATTACGCGCGCCCCTGCCCTGCGCGCAAGCACGTTTATCGCGGCGCCACCGCGGACGAAGTTGAGGACCATTTGGGGGGTCACGGCTTGTGGGAAGGCGGAAACGCCTTCAGCCGCAACTCCGTGGTCCGCCGCGCACACGAATACAGCCTTGCGCGGAAAACGAGGGCGCTCCTTGCCTGTGATGCCGGCCAGCCGGACTGACAGCTCTTCGAGACGGCCGAGGCTGCCCTGTGGCTTGGTAAGATTATCCTGGCGCTGCCGCGCCGCCGCCATCGCGCTGGCGCTCAACGGCCCTATTTGGCTTACTATTTCTGCGATGCGATCCACGACTCTCCCGGCTTTCACTCCTACGGATTAAGACAACGCTGTTAGCGCAGCACTCGATTGGCATTCACCTGTAGTCTGACGAGCCCCTCAATGAGCGTGCGATATCCTCCGGTTCTAGCGCAAGGGCTTTGACTTCCACGCCTAGCCCTGCAACGACCAGGAACACGGAGTCGGACACCGCGGATGCCTGCTGGGTCACTGCTCCAAGCAGATCTCTAAAGGCCCGCCCAAGCGGCGTAGCCGGCACGATGCCGGATCCGACCTCGTTGGTGACGAGCACCAGGTGCCATCGCGCCGCGTGCGCTGCAGCGAGCGCCCCCTCGAGCATGTCGAGGAGCCGGCCCTGGAGAACTTCCACCGAGTTCCACCAGGCTGGGTCATCGGGATCACCGAGCGCAAGGAGGTGGTTTGAAGTCCAAAGCGTCAAGCAGTCCAGCAGCACTACCTCGGCGGACGGGGAAACGTCCTCGAGTGCGGCTCGCAGGTCGTACGGTGCCTCGATTGTAGTCCAGTCGGCAGGTCGCCGGGTGCGATGGAGGGCGATACGAGACTGCATTTCGTCGTCATACGCCTCGCCGGTAGCCACATACACGACATGATCGCCGAGGCCGGCTACGAGCCGCTCGGCAAACATGCTCTTTCCGCTCTTGGCGCCTCCAGTTACCAGAATCACCCGCCCCACTACGCCAACCTCGCTGTCTGCAGGGCCAGCATCAGTGCGGTGACTACTTCGCACACCGCGCCGTAGCTGTCGCCGGTGAGTCCGCCAAGCAGTGCGGCCATCCACCTGCCCAGCGCTAGTGCTACGAGGCATGTGACCGCAGGCAGCCAGAGGAACGACGGGTCTATGACGGCGACGATCGAGAGTACCCATAGGCTTGCGAGCAGCACCTCGCGCCGACCGGTGCCTGCCTTGAAGGCGGCGCCCTTGCCAGTCGCACGCGCGTAGGGGAAGGCATGCAGCACCAGCACTATCGCCCAGCGTCCCATTGTCGGGGCGAGAATCAGCGCCGCGGCACGTTCGTGCCCATGGAGGCTCACCAGAGCCGCGTAGTCCAGCAGCAGGAGCAGCGCGGCGCCTAGCATCCCAAAGCAGCCGGTGTGGCTGTCGCGCATGATTGCCAGGCGCTGCTCAGGGTCATGGCCGCCGAACAAGCCATCGCACGAATCCATTAGCCCGTCCAGGTGCAGGCCGCCTGTGAGGATCGCGAAGAGCACCAGATCAAGCGCGGTGATTACCGGCAGCGGGAGCACATGGCTACACACGCTGTCTACGCCGGCGATGAAAGCGCCAAGCAGGGCGCCAACGAGCGGGAAGTAGGCGACGGCCCGGCCAAGGGAACGATCAGACAATTGGCAATTTCTTGGGGCAGGCACAATCGTGAGGAATGACAAGGCGACGAGCAGCAACCGAGAACTGTGAAGCATGCGTGGACGAAAAGGCAGCTGCATCCCTACTGTTCGTCGTTCTCGGTCATCGTGGCGCCGCGCTCCAGCAACAATCTCCTCAAACGTTCAATTTCGGCCGTCTGCTTGGCGAGCTCTTGCGCCTGCCGCGCCAGTGCGACTTGCTGCCGTGCCAACTCGGTCTGCTGCCACGCGAACGCCTCCTCGACCTCGCCCTCCCGGTGCATACGTCGACCATCGGGCAAGTAGACCGCAGCCATGGCACCTTCCAGGGCAATGGCTATGGGCAGTTGCTCACTGTACCAGCGGCCGTCCTCTCGAGGCTCCCAGACGCGATACTCGTCGCCATCCAGCCGCCATGCGGCCACCCCGCCGCGGATGAAATGCCCAGTAGGATCCAACTGGATGTACTCAGGCACCGCGGCATGTGCATAGCTGTAGGGCTTACCGCGCACCGGGTCGAGGTCCACCTCCATATTCGACTCGCTCGGCACTTCGACGACAAGCACCGGCACGCCGTCCTCGCTGAGGGTAAGAGACCCCTTGTCCAGGCCAACCTCACCCAGGTAGACGAACACGTCCGGATAGGTACGGTAGTAGGTGCCATCGGGCCGCCGGCAGCCTAGCATCAGCATTTGGCTGAGTGCCGTCCACGGCCGAGGCTTGCCAGAGGCCTGGTGCAGGCGCGCTGCTTCGTTGATTCCCCAGCGGAGATTGGTGATCGTCGTTTGGTGAAGATTCGTGCCCAAGCAACTCACCTCGGTATCGTCAGGCGGCCAGACCGCGTCGGGCGGCCAGCCGGGATCGGGCGGCCAGACCTTGGCGAAGGGCCAGACTTCCTCATGCGCCAGCTCCATCGGAATTCCTCCTGGCGTTACTGTACACCAGCCGGCATCACCTTGCCATATGGCACCGTCCGGCTTACCCCCGGCATGGCGGCACTGATCACCCTCCGGTGGTGAACGATCTTAGGATGGAAGGTACATCGTGCTTCCCGGCTCTACCAGGCCGGCACCAGCTGTGAGGTCGGCCACCAGCGAGACAAGCCGGGGCTCTTGGCCGGCGGGCACGCGCACAGCCACGGTCACCACATCGGCGAACGACGTTGCGCCCACGCTCAGGCCCGCTCGCTTAAGGGTCTGCTCCAAAGCGCCATAGATTTCGTAGTCGATTACTACGTGCATCTCGGTGTGCGGGCGCATCGATACGATGCCTGCCGCACGGATCGCCTCGGCCGCCGCCTGGCTGTAGGCTCGCGTGAGGCCGCCGCTGCCCAGCAGCGTGCCGCCGAAGTACCTGGTGACAACCACGGCCCCGTCGACGACCTCATCCCGCAGCAGCGCTTCCATCGCCGGACGGCCGGCGGTGCCGCCCGGCTCGCCGTCATCCGAGAAGCGAGCAACCTCGCCCGCCCGGCCCAAACGGAAGGCATAGGCATGGTGCCGGGCGTCGGGATGCGCTGTACGCATAAGTGTCAAGAGTTGCTGAAAGCCGAGCTCGTCACCGATAGGCTCGGCACGCCCCAGGAAGCGTGAGCGCTTTATTTCCAGCTCGGAGGTGCCGACTGTCTTGAGGGTCCGGTAGGCGCGTTCCATGCCACTTTCCAGCATAATCGAGAGTATTCCGAAGGCCCGGCTCGCCGCTACGAGTGGGCCTGACAGGTCCGTTCCAGCCGAGTTGCTACCGCACAGCGAGGCCATGCATGCCACGCCCGGCGCGTAAGTGGCGAGCAGGATGCTCGCGCCCCCAAGAGCCGTGGCAACCAACGTCCTATGGCGATGGAATCCATGCCTTGCAGGTCAGGGGTGAGCACGATGCTCGCGCCCCCCAGGATACGCGGCATTCCACGCCAAGCGACGATAAGCATACACGTTCTGAGCGATCGCAGGTGCAGCAACAACGGGACATTGCGGGACATTGATGCAAGGTGCATAATGCCTCCATTCGCCGGAAAGGCCTGGCGATACGCACCCACAACGGGGAGACGTAGATGGCACACAGCCAGGGGAGACCCGACAACCGAGGAAATGCCGAGCTTCGCTCAGTCCAGCTGACGCCGGGCTACTTCCGTTTTGCCGCCGGATCGGTGCTCATCGAGATGGGCGACACGCGGGTGGCCTGCGCGGTAAGCGTTGAAGAGCGCGTTCCGCCGTGGCTGGTGGGGAAAGGACGCGGCTGGGTTACGGCAGAGTATGCCATGCTGCCGTGCGCTACACCGACCCGCAATCCTCGGGAATCCGGCCGCGGTGGGCCGTCTGGCCGCACCCACGAGATTCAACGGCTCATCGGCCGATCGCTTCGCCCCGCGGTAAACCTGAAGGCCTTGGGGGAGCGAACCCTCACCATAGACTGTGACGTGCTGCAGGCCGACGGGGGCACGCGCACTGCCGCGGTAACCGGAGCCTACCTGGCACTCAAGCTGGCCGTGGGCAAGCTGATCAAGAGCGGCGTGCTCCAGACGTCTCCGCTGGTTACGCCAGTCGCCGCAGTGAGCGTGGGCATGGTCGGAGGTGAGCCGCGTTTGGATCTGTGCTACGAAGAGGATAGCCATGCCGATGTCGACTTCAACGTCGTGATGACCGGCACCGGGGAATTCATCGAGGTGCAGGGAACTGCCGAGGGCAAGCCTTTCTCCGCAGCCACCATGACCGACCTACTGGCGTTGGCCGAGAGCGGCATAAGGGAGCTGTTCGCCTTCGGAGAAGCGCTCTAAGCAGGCACCCACAGGTGCGGCAGGGATGAATGCAGCATTCCATGCGTGTGCATGCTGCCTGCTTGTGCGCGACGAGGGCCCCGGCGCTAACGTGAAGCCGTGGTGAGACTCGCAGGGTTGCCGCGCTCTGGCGGTGGGGTTGGCTGCCAGAACGTCCAGGGGCGAGCACGATGCTCGCGGTCCCAGGGACGTGCGGCTGCCGGAGATCTCGCGGTGGTATTGGCATAGGCGCTTAGCTGCGTGTCGAGCAATGCCCGTCCTGATCGCCGAGGCTCAGATCCGCGCCCGGAGCCGCCGTCCACACGTGCGTGCCGCCTGGCATGCCTTGCAGCTGCGCTGCAGTCACGGTGTCTCCAGGCTTGCGCGGCGGCGATAGGATCACCGTATGCGGCCGCAGCAACTGGATCAGACTCGATGCCTGCGTGGCATCGACCTGGGTGGGCAGAACCAATGCGTCGACGCAGGTGCCGTCCGCCAGCAGCGGGGCTGGGTCCGCTAGGGCCGCCTCCCGGTTGATCATGAGCAGGGTGAGCCCGCCGGCACGCACCTTGTAGGCAACGGGTGCGGGCACGATGTCCAGGCTCAGTGTCTGGGGTTCGAGGACATCTATCAGAATCCCATTGCCGAAGCTGACCCGGAGGCCGGTCCGCGCGGCGATTCTCGGCACGGCCGCGTTTCGAAGCTCAGCCCGCCACTGCGCGTAGTTGGCGGAAGGATAGATGGCGCCTGGATCGACCTCTTGCGCGACCGCGTAGAGCGAGGTGAGACCGAATAACCCGGCGGCGTGGTACATGTCCGGCTCGCTCAGAAATACAGCGCTCACGTCACGCTGCCAGAATGGCAGGTGGCTGCCCAGCAGCGATTGGAGCGACGGTGCGTCGCGACCTCCATCCATAATCACGGACTGCCCTGCCGGTCCAAAGACCAGGACGACCGTGCTCCCACTGGTCCCGGCGACGACGATCCCGGCCCTGTCGGGCGACCGAGCCATAGCCACCGTGCCCGTGACGCCGGCGATAGCGAGTCCAGCGAGCAGGGCGCGCGGCAGGGCATGCCAAAGCGTGGTGACGCGCGGGCTTGCATGCGGCAACGGTATCGACGCGGCCTGGCAGCGCAGCGCGAGTGCTACCAGCACAGTGTAGTAACCGGCTACGAGCAGAGCCGGCGCGGAGGGGGCTGCCAACGAAGCCAGGGGAATCGCGGCAAGGACTCTGGCGATGCCGATGAAGGTAGCAAGCAGCGGATACACCAGGAATGCCAGCAAGTGGCCCAAGCCCGACGACAGCAGCGCTACCAATGCTGCCACGCCGCCGAGGACCATGATTGGCCCGAGCAGCGGCAGCAGAATGCCGTTGGCCAGCGGCCCTACCAGCGATATCTGGCCGAATCCGGCCGCCGTGATCGGCATCGTGGCGACCTGCGCGGCAAGCGTCACGGCAATGGATTCTCGCAGCGGCGGGGGTACGCGATGCAAGACGCGCTCGAACGTTGCCGAAAAGGCCACTATACCGGCGGTGCCGGTTACGGATAGCTGAAAGCCGGTATCCCAGAGCAGGCAGGGATTCCAGCACACCAGGCCCGCGCCGGCAACCGCCAGGCTGATCCAGACGTAGCTGCGCCGTCCCAACTGCATTGCCGCGAGTGCCATCATCCACATGAGCGCTGAGCGAAGGCCCGAGGGAGTGGCGCCGGTTATGGCGGTGTAGAAGAGCACTCCAGCCAGTGCCGGAGCCCAGCGGACGCGTACGGGCAGCTTGGCGCACAGTGCGGTGAGCACGCCGGCCACCAACGCCACTTTGAGCCCTGAGATCGCCACCACGTGGATGACGCCGCTGGCGACGAAGGGCGCGGTGAGTGCGCCGAGCGTCCGCGTGGGGGCTCCGAGCAGGATCCCGATGAGCAGCGCTGCCTCGTCGCGCGGCAGGATGCCATCGATCGCCCGGCGCAGAGCGTCGCGCAGGCCAAGGGCGAGGGCCTGCAAGGCATTGCCCGCGTCGTGGCCGAGAATCTGCAGTGACGGGAAGTCGAGCACTGCATGAATGCCCTGGCGTGCCAGGTAGGCCTGGTAGTCGAATCCGGGCGGGTTGACGGGCACCTGCAGGTGCCCGGCCAGGGACAGCTGATCGCCGTAGTCGATCGCCTGCGAGCCCGTGTAGTGTACGAGGATTCTGCCACCTGCCTGGATCGTGCGGCTGCCAACGGCCAGTGATTCGACCTGTACCGTCACGTTTACGCCCTGCCCACTTGCCTGGGGCTCCCCATCGACGACGCCGACCACGGTCACGGCGCGCCCGGCGTAGTGCGCCACTTGCGCGGGGCTATCGTGGTAGGCAGTGATCTCGTAGCGCCAGGCGCCGGCCGATATCGCGACAGCACAGGCTAACAGTAGCAAGGCAACCCAGCGGCGCCCGCCGGCGGCAAGTACGCTGGCGGCGACGGCGCCGCCGACGAGCGGGAGGGCGCTGCACATGCCGGCGCTGCTCAAGTACGTGCCGGCGAGAAAGCCAAGGCAGACGTAGGCAGCGGCGCCAGAGAAGCGGGCGGCCGGCTCCGAGGCGGATGAGTTGGCCGCACCGCTGATTGGCATGGTTCAATGCGCCAACGTGATCGGTGTGGCCCACGATCCGACCAGTGGTGCAGCCGGGGGCGCGAAGGGCGCTGAAAGAACCAGCCAGAGCAGGGATGCCGCGATCAGCAGCATTCCGAGCGAGTTCAGCATCATTTTGCTCATGGCCTAAACGATAAACACTTTAGGGTCGCGCGTGCAAGTCCCGCGCAAAACTGTGCGCCGGGCCTTGACAGATCGCGTGCCAAAGTAGTGAGATAACAACGTGCGCTATCATAGCCACTACCAGCAGGTTTTGCGTCGCAAAGCGCGAGCCCGATAGCTCAACTGCGAGGGCTGGTTCTGACTTCAGATCGGGTAGCCCGCAGTATTGAACGTCAGGGTCTACACAGACGATGTATCGGGGGGCGTGTTGATGAACGATGCGAGCAGGGCATCTGACCAGGGTATTGATGAAGCCAACCCCGGTTCGCTGCATGCCGAGAACACGCCTGCCGGCAAGGATGTGCACGACAAACTGGCGCCGCCAGGAAAGGCCGGCCCAGGAGTGGGCATGCCGAATGGCGGAAAGCCCGGCCGAGACGCGAAGGCTGGAAGCGGCAACGCGGCGAATGGTGCCAAGCTGCGGTGGCATGGCCCGGGCCAGCGTATCCTGTGGGATAGGGCCTGACACTGCGGTGTCAGAGCAATGTCCGGACACTGTGGTGTCGCGCCAGACTCAATCGAAGTCCCAGGGCAGGGCTTGCAGCAGGCTCTTCAGGGCCGTGGACGCGTGGCGGAATCGCTGCGGGCCGCTGAAGCCGCTGAACTGACCGGACTCGGCAAGGTGCGGCTCCAGTGACAGGTATCCCTGGTAATTGGCGTCTTTGAGCCGCCCGAGCAAGGCCGGCCACTGGGCGATCCCCTCGCCGGCCGCTACCACTGAGCCGTCCGCCAGCGCATCCTTCACGTGCACGTGGCGCACCCATGGCTCGAGAGCATCGTAGGCGTCTGGATAGGGCTGCTGCCCGCACTGGATGAAATTGGCAGGGTCGAAGACGGCCTCCAGATGCGAGTCGTCGATGGTCGCCAGGAGATCGACGCAGCGAGCGGCGGTGTCGCCATAAATACCCTTCTCATTTTCGTGCAGGAGGGTGACGCCGGCAGCCCGCGCCCGCGCCGTCAACTCGCGCAGGTGGTGGAGCACCATGTCGCGGTTGGGCGCCGGCTCTGCGCGGCTCGTGGTGCTGTCCGATGACGTGCCGGGTGCGGAAGAGGATCCCGCAGGGTAGAACGAGAAGATGCGGATAAAGTGCGTGCCGAAGTAGCGCGCTACTGTGATGGCGCGTTCGAAGCGGTGGACGTGGGCGTCGAACGAGGTATCGATGGCGACCTTGCCTATGGGCGAGCCGATCGCGGCCACTACGACACCTGCTGTGGCAAACGCATCTTTGACTTGCCGGAGCCGCTCGTCGGAAAGATCGAGCACGTTGATCCCCCACATGCTGCGGAGCTCCAGGTGGTGGATGCCTTCGTCGAGCAGCACCTCTAGCTGCTCTTCCAGGATGGGCGAAATCTCGTCGGCAAAGGCGGCGATCGTGACCATTAGAGTATGACCTCCTGGCCGGTGGCTGCGGACTCGTACGCGCCAAGAATGACGTCGACGGCATGCCTGGCTTCGCTACCTTCGAGTGATGGTCTGCCATTCTCGCGCACGGCACGCACCATGTCGGCGATCTGGAGCCGATGGCTATTGATTGCAATCTCGGATGGGTCCGATGTCGCGCCCCGGGTGGCTGTCAGCGCGGGCGCCATCGTTTCAGGTTGGGCGCCGTAGGCACCGGGACTCTCTGCATCATCCTGCCGCAGGTGCAGGTAGCGCAGCTGATCGGCCTCGATGATCGCGGAGCCGCCATCGCCGAATATCTCGACACGGGTGGTGACACCTGGATAAGCGCCGCTTGTCGCCGCGATGGTGCCCAGCGCACCGCTGGCGAAGCGCAATGCGCACACGGCCACGTCTTCCGTTTCCATGCGGTGGGCGAGCGTATCGGCGTATGCCTTGATGCTCCGCACCGGGCCCATCAGCCAGGTGAGCAGGTCAATCGAGTGGATTGACTGGTTCATCAAGATGCCGCCGCCGTCCAGCGCGCGGGTGCCGCGCCAGGCACCGCTATCGTAGTAGTCCTGCGAGCGCCACCAGGGGATGTCCGCGTTGCCCAGTACCAGGCGGCCGAAAGCGCCTTCTCGCACGAGCGCGTGCACCTGCACGCTCGCGGGATCCCAGCGATGTTGGCTGATCACCGCCAGCTTCACGCCGGTCTCACGCTGCACCTGGAGCACCCCGTCGAGCGCGCGATGGGTGATCTCCATGGGCTTCTCGACGATGACATGGACGCCGGCACGCATCACCGTGCAAGCGTGCTCGCCGTGGTAGCCGCTGGGGGTGCATACGCACACGACATCCAGATGCTCTCGGGCCAGCATCTGGGCGAGACTATCGTACGCCGCGGCACTGTAGCGCGCGGCCAGCTTCTTGGCTCGCTCGGCGACGACGTCGCAGACGGCCACGAGCTCGGCGTCAGGAAGGGGCGCGATTGCCTCGGCGTGCGTGGGGCCGATCACCCCGCAACCGACGATGCCGAACTTGAGGGTGTCGCTCATAGCGCCCTCCATTGCACAAACTCGGATACGCCAGCCCCGCGCGCAGCGTGCGGAGGACAGGCAGTCAACGGGCGTTCCTTACGTTGTACCACCTCTCGGCGATGTGGCGCCGGCGCGAAGCCTACCCACCGTGCCTTCGCGCACGTCGTGAGGCGCGTGAGGCATGGGCCGGCCGCCTGGTTCCTGAGACGGTTTGGCTTTGTTTTGCATTCCGGCCAGTAGTCGAGCGCATGGCCGGCATTGGTGCGGGGACAGGTGCCGCCGAGATGGCGCGAGTACCAGATCCGGCCGAATCGCACACGGGAGCATCGTCCGCGGAGGCAGCGGCGCCGGCAGTTGGGGCAACCCAGTCTTCCGCGGCGCGATCGAGCGGCGGTGCTTCGTCGCAGGGTTCGTGCGGCGTGCCGGGCAGGCGATCGAGTTGGCCTACTCGCGGATCCTCCGCCATGATGGCTGCAAGCGCACGCTCGTGACCCTGTGCGGTGCCACGACCGATTTCGGGGCGTGGGCGTGAGAGCGCGCGCAGCCGCTGGGCGCGGGTGGCTTTGAGCTGGTCGAGCCGGTACCTGGTGCGCTCGAGGTCTTTGGCGATCTGGTTCTCGTAGCGCATGATGCGGTCCATGGTTTTAGGTTCGGGTAGCTCGCAGAGGGCGCGCCGCACGGCGATCTGCTGCTCGGTAAGCTGCTTGGGCTGAGGGTTGGCGGTGGCGGGCTGGCCGAGCGGGCCGGCCGGGGCGGCCGGCGGGGTCGCGGTGGTGGGAGCGTCTTGCTGTTGCAGGCTGTCCTCGAAGGCTTGGAGCTGGGCATCGATCGCGGCGGATTCGTAGCGGTGGAGGCGGGCGCGGCGCCAGTGAAGGAACGCGATGTGCTCGGCGAGGACGTGTTCGGGGTGATCGAATGGGTCGAGGTGATCGAGGAAGTCCGCGAGGTGGGCTTCCCAGTCGGCTTGCCGCTCGAAGGCGGTAGCGATGATAGCGTTGCTGAGCAGTCCGTGCTTGGTGGCGTTGCGGCTGACGGTGGCCTTGCCCTCGGGGGTGCGCGGGCCCGTGGAATGTCGCGCATTGGCGCGATTGCGCAGGGTGATGGGGTCGGGGGTGAGCGGGTGGAGCGTGGCAAGCATAGCGGCACCTTCCTTCCTCGATACTAGTACATAAGTGCTAGTATAGTACGGTTGAGGCTGGTCGTCAAGCGGTTGACGGAGAGCCTCCGGCTGCGGCCGGATGGCAGAGACGACGCCGGCTGCGGCCCGTTGCTGGGCGGCGCGTTGTGATCCCGCCGCTTGCGGTGGGCCGTGCGGCAGGTATTGGGCCAAGCACGGAGGTTGCTGCGGCACTCCGCCCTACAGTTGGGGCGTGCCGCACATGGCTTCGATCGGGAGGAACCTCAGGCTGCGGCCGGTTGGGAGGGATGGCGCCGGCCGCGGCCGGTTGAATCGCTGCCGGCGAACGGCAGTCAATTGGGTTTTGACCTGCTAGCTAGGCTAAATGAGGCCTGGTCATAACGCGATAGACATGAACAGCCGCGCCCGATTGTGCTCGGGCGCGGCTTCTCCGTACCTTGGGAGCTTCAGCAAGCCAACCTAGGACGGAGTCGCTTTCATGGTACCTGG
>Ga0187876_1000366_pt1 | contig 48342 bp, 41 predicted proteins | sample June2016WEW_17_4_FD_133000 | JGI IMG/M metagenome (GOLD analysis project Ga0187876, IMG submission 133000) | Peatland microbial communities from SPRUCE experiment site at the Marcell Experimental Forest, Minnesota, USA - June2016WEW_17_40 | ecosystem: Environmental > Terrestrial > Soil >... | reverse complement strand
TCGCCCAGCAGGTGCGCCAGGGGCTCGATCGGGCGGACTGGGCGACCCGTCGGGAGATCATGCGCGCGCTGGTCAAGCGGGTGGAGATCGATCACGATCTCGTCCGCGTCGTCTTTCGCCTAGATCCCTCCGCCGCGCCCGATGCGCCAGGCATGGACGATCAGTCTTTACAGCATTGTACGTGGCATGGTCGCGACCCGTCGGGCCAGTACCGGCTCCGAAAGCAAAGCCCCGTGGTCACCTGGAACTGTATGGATGTCGAGATTGCCGGCAACCTGCGGCCGCCAGTGGCCGGCGACGTCGGGCCGAACGGCGCCGGGCGGGTCAGCCGTACCACGAATCAACACCATGTCGCCCGGGTAGACCCCGGGCACATAGCATCGGGCGGCGCCGAGGCCGGCCTCGACCGCGGTAGCCTGCCCGCTAGGGATCTCCCGTGCCTGATTTGGCTGGCGATGAGCGGCGAACTTGCGACGGAGACGCGCTGCCCGCATGCCTAAGTACTGCAGCCAGTCGCGCTGCGGCAGACTCCGCAGGGTGCTCACGTGGTAGCGCAGCAGTGCGGGAAGCGACCGCGTGCTGGCCGGCGCCTCGGTGCCCGGATAGTTGGTATCAATGAGAGCGAGCAGTGCCACGGTTTGGCCCATAGCCTGTATCTGGCGGGCCGTCTCAAAAGCGACAACGCCTCCTGCTGAGTATCCGCACAGGTAGTACGGACCCTCTGCCTGGAATGAGCGAAGCTGCCGGACGCAATCGGCAGCCAGGTCCTCCACCGTTGCTCGCTCGAGCCGTCCCTCGGGAGTGAGCGCAGCCTGTAGTCCGTAGAGCGGCTGGTCCGGATGGAGATGTGGCAGCAGGAGCCGGTAGTGCAAGACGCTGCCGTCGAATAGATGTGTGCAGAAGAGACGCGGCCCAGCGCCTCCCGGTTGCAAGACAACCGGGCTCATCGTGTTCGGCATCGCCTGTCGCAGCCTGATCGCCCGGGCCAGGCGTTCGATCGTTCCGGACTCGAGCAACACGCCGAGCGGCAAGCGACAGCCGCACTCGGCCGCAACGCGCTCGAAGAGTCGCACGGCAAGCAGCGAATGGCCGCCCAGCGCAAAGAAGTCGTCCTCAATACCCACGTGTTGCAGCGACAGCAGCTCCTGCCAAATCACCACGAGCTGTCGTTCGAGATCATCGCGCGGCGCCTGGACCCCGTGTGCGCCGGACTGGCCGTACACCGGTACCGGCAAGGCGCCTCGATCAATCTTGCCGTTTGGAGACAGCGGCAACGCGCCAAGGATCACGAACGCACTGGGGACCATGTAGGCGGGCAGCACTCGCCCCAGCGCGGCACAGAGCTGGGCAGCGCTCGGCGGCAGCGCGCCACCTGCAGGCACCACGTAAGCCACCAGGCGCCGGTCATCGCTCCGATCCTCTCGCACCACGGCCACCGCGTCACGCACCCCCGGCTGTTCTCGCAGCACGGCTTCGATCTCGCCGAGCTCAATGCGGTGACCGCGCAGCTTCACCTGATGGTCGCTCCGGCCCAAATACTCCAGTTCGCCGTCGTTGAGCCGGCGTGCCAGGTCGCCAGTGCGATAGAGCCGCGCACCCGGGTCCTGGCCGAAAGGGTCCGCAATGAACCGCGCGGCATTCAGTTCGGGCCGGCTAAGGTAGCCTCGCGCCACGCCCGCGCCACCTACGTACATTTCACCGGGAACGCCGAACGGCACCGGCTGCAGATGCTGATCGAGCACGTACAGCCGCAAGTCAGGTATGGGCGTACCGATCACGGAGCCGGGTGCCTGGCGCAGGTCGTCCGCGGTGATCGGCCTGTAGGTTACATGGACTGTGGTCTCGGTGATTCCATACATATTGACCAGCCTCGGCGCTTGATCGCCATGCCGGTCAAACCATGGTCCCAACATGTGTAGGTCTAGAGCTTCGCCGCCAAGAATCACCAGGCGAAGCGAACTGGCCAGCGCCTTGCGATCACGCCCGCCCTCGCTTTGAATCAATTGGCTGAATGCCGAAGGAGTTTGGTTGAGAACGGTAACACGCTCGTGACACAACAGGTCGTAGAAAGCGTCTGGCGAACGACTTACGATGTAAGGCACGATCACCAACCGCCCGCCGTGCAGCAGAGCACCCCACATCTCCCAAACTGAGAAGTCGAACGCGTAGGAATGGAAGAGGGTCCATACGTCACCGTCATTGAAGTGGAACCACTGCTCTGTCGCTGAGAACAGCCGCAGGACGTTCCGGTGAGTGACCATCACCCCCTTCGGCTTTCCCGTGGAGCCGGATGTGTAGATGACATACGCAAGATCGTCACCGGAAGCAGCATGTCCCGTCTCGCACTCTCCCTCCTGGGCGCTGGTGGTCAAGTCTGCGTCGAGGCAAACGGCGCGGATGCCGTCTGGCAACATGCACGCCAGTTGCTCTTGCGTCAGCACGATGCTCACCCCTGCGTCGGCCAGCAGGAACGCTAATCGTGCCACGGGGTACGCCGGATCGAGCGGTACGTAGGCCGCACCGGCCTTGAGAATCCCGAGCAGGCCGACAAGCAGCTCGACTGATCGTTCGACACAGATGCCAACGAGCGTCTCCGGTTTGATGCCCAGGCCACGCAAGTGGCGTGCCACCTGGTTGGCCCGAATGTCCAGCTCGCGGTAGGTGAGGTGCCGCTCGCCACACACGACCGCGGTGGCGTTGGGGCTGCGACTGGCCTGTTCCTCGAAGAGCTGGTGGACACAGCGGTCCGGCGCCTGCTCGCCGGTCGTGTGATTCCATTCCAGGAGCAGCTGATCGCGCTCGGCCGTCGTGAGTAAGGGCACGCGTGAGAGCGGAAGGGCAGGATCGCCACACGCTGCTTCGACCACCACGGCAAGGTGGCCGATGAGCCTGGCAATGGTCGCGGCGGCAAAGAGCCCGGCGTTGTACTCCACGAGTCCGCCAAAGCCGGGCGGCTCGTCACGCAGGGTAATGGCCAGGTCAAAGTCCACGGCCCCAGGATGGAGGTCGAGCGGGTCGACGCGCAGTCCCGGCAGTGCCAGGGCAGAGGGAGGTGTCGACTCCAGAGAGAACAATATCCGCACCAGCGGCATCCGGCCCAGATCGCGATCGGGATGGGTGGCGCGGACCACCTCCTCAAACGGGGTGTCCTGAAACGCATAGGCGTCCAGAGCAGCCAGTCGCACGCGCGCCAGCAGATCCGTGAACGACGGGTCGCCGGCCAGGTCGGTGCGCAGCACCACGATGTTGACCAGGAGACCGGGTACCCCTTCGAGCTCCGCGCGCGAGCGATTCGCCACCGGCGTGCCGACGGCGATGTCATCCTGGCCGGAGTACCGAGAGAGCAGCAGTTGGAACGCGGCCAGCAGCACCATGTACTCCGTGCAACCATGAGCCAGCGCCTGCTGCTTTACGTCCCGGCGCAGGGTTGCGGGCCAGGTGAAGCGATAGGTGGCGCCCCCGTACGGTTGGGCAGCGCCGCGCGGGCGATCCAGCGGCAAGTCCAGGGCGGACAGCCCGGCCAGAGTGCGGGTCCAGAAGGCCAGGTGCGCCGCCAGCCGGTCGCCGGACAGCCAGTGGCGCTGCCACGCCGCGTAGTCGCGATAGGTCACGGGCAAGGTGGGCAGTGTTGCGCCGGCTCCGCTGGAGATCGCCTCATAGGAGACGGCAAGCTCGCGCACGAGGATGCCCATCGACCAGTCATCGCAAATGCTGTGATGCATGACCAGTACCAGCAGATGCTCATCCACGCCAAGATGGGCGGCCGTGACACGCAGCAACGGGCCTGCTTCAAGGTCAAAGTGCGCACGTGCTTCACCATCGGCACATCGCTGCGCTGCGGCTTCCCGCTCCTCAGGATGCAGCTGTGCCAGGTCTACCACGGCGACAACCTGGGCCGGAACGGGCCGGACCACCTGGTGCAACTGGCCATCGATCATCGCGAAGGTGGTGCGGAGCGCTTCGTGTCGCTGCATCAGCAGCCGGAGGGCACGATCGAGCGCCTCGGTGTCCAGCACGCCCGCGACGCGCGCCGCCCGGCACACATTGAAGGCACGACTCGCGGGCGCGATCTGCTGTCTGAGCCACAACCGCTGCTGCTCGAGCGACGCCGGTGCGAGCAGCAGCAGCTCACCCGAGCGAGGATCCAGTCGGGTTGTCGTGGTCGCGGCCGACGCGCCGGCAATGGGTGGTGGTGCTCCCGCCGGTTCGGCTCGTCCCCTGCTGTTATCGATGTATGCAGCCATGCCGGCCACGGTTGCAGCAGTGTCGAACAGCTCACGGAAGGCGAGGGCACAGCCGTAGCGGCGCTGCACCTCGCTCAGGAGGTGGGCAGCCTGCAGCGACTCCCCGCCGAGCTCGAAGAAGTCGTCGTGTATGCCAATCGTGGGTTGGCGCAGCGCCTGCCGCCATAGGTCCAGAATTGCGGTCTCAGTGGGCGAGCGCGGTGCAGCACCCGCGGCTTGATCGCCCGGGCCCACACTGCCGGCACGATCCAGCCCGTAGACGCCTGCTGCGCCGATGCGCTGGAGCTTGCCGGTCGGACCTGTATGCAGCTTGTCGACGATCGCGATCCTGCGTGGCACCTTGAAGTCGGCTAGGTGCGCTGCCACGTGTGCCCGGATGGCCCGAGGGGTCGCGGTTGCCCCCGGACGCAGCACGATCGCGGCGGCGACGTCTTCGCCCAGCGTGGGATGAGGGACCCCGAAGGTCACCGCCTGCGCCACTGACGGGTGCACCAGCAGCGCCTCGTCGACCTCTCGCGGCGCGATCTTTTCCCCGCCCCGGTTGATCAGCTCCTTGATGCGACCCGTCAGAAAGATGTACTCGTCATCGTCCAAATAGCCTTGGTCACCCGTGCGAAACCATCCCCGGCAGAACGCCGCCGCGTTTGCCGAGCCAGCCGCCACGTATCCCTCCGTCACGTTGGCGCCGCGGATGACCAGCTCGCCCACGCTGCCGCGTGGCAGCAGGGAGCCCTGCTCGTCCATGACGGCGACCTCGGGCCCTGCCGCCGGGCCTACCGAGCCCATCTTGCGCGCTCCTGGTGGCAGCGGGTTGCAGGCGATCTGGTGTGCCGCTTCGGTCATGCCATACGCCTCAGCCACAGGTGTGCCGAAGGTGTGTTCCAGTCCCTGCAGCACCGGGCTTGGCAGCGGCGCCGACGCCGAGCGGATGAAGCGCAGCCCGGTGCGCAGCCCGGAGTCTTGCCGCTGTCTTGCGACCGCGAGCAACGCTTGGTGCATGGTCGGCACCGCCGTGTACCACGTCGGCGCCTGGGTCTCCAGCCACTCGATGCAGGTCGGGGCATCGAAGCCTGGCGTGCAGGTCACGCTTGCACCCGCGGCCAGCGAGGCCAGGAGCGCGCCGATCAGGCCGTGAATGTGGAAGAGCGGCATGATGTTCAGACAGCGATCGGCAGGCGTCAGTTTCAGGCTCGCGACGGTGTTGGCTGCTGAGCAGCAGAGATTGCCGTGCGTCAGCGGCACGAGCTTGGGCCGTGCCGTGGTGCCCGATGTGTGCAGCAGCAGAGCCGTATCACCTTCATCCGGCAGGTCGCCGTCGAGCGCGGCGCCCTGGCTCTCGCCGAGCGAGAATAGCCCGGCCGTTCCTTCGAGCGACGGCACCAGGTCCAGCACTTGAATACCACGTTCCCGTGCCACGTCGCGCGCTGGAGCCGCTATCCCGGCTTGCACGATGACGGCACGCGCCGTGAGGTCGCTCAGGTAGAAGTCGAGCTCGACCGTGCCGAAGGCAGGGTTGAGAGGCGCCGTCACGGCGGCGCACGCCACGCTCAGGAACGCCACCGCCATCTCGGGACCGTTGGGCAGCACGATGGCCACGCGATCGCCGCGCCCGATGCCGGCCGAGCGCAGGCAGGCGCCAATGTACACTACCTGCTGCCACAGCGCGGAGTACGATAGCGGTTGCCGATCTGGGGCGCAGATGGCCGGTTGGGGGCCGGCATCAGCAGCGCGCGCCGCCAGCAGGCGGGGAATCGAACAGGGGCGCACAAGTTCGCCTGCTACGGCCTCTGCCGTCTCACAGCAGCTGGCTTCCGCGGAATCGCCCTGGCTTTCCGCGCGTTCGTAGCGCACCCCCATGCGCTCCCCTCTTCCCCGGCACTTGCGACAGTCCATGCGCACGGCGTCGCCAGTGATAGCTCCCAGTCTAGATACTGCATATGACACGCGAGTGATCTTGCGATGACGATTTCGTGATAGTTGGCGCTGCGGACTGCAGTGAGGCTCGTGAGCACGTATCCTGCCACCCAACGCGAGATACAAGGACACACCTGGCAAGCAGCGTGCCTTCGCCCTACTCTATGCCACCACCACCTCGACGCCTCGCGCGGCGAGCGCCACTTCGAAATCGCCGCACAGGAACTGCTGCGCGTCCGCGCGTTGCCGCAGTCTCGCGTCCAGGTGGGTCAGCGCCAAACCGCGCACAAGGAGGTGCGCCTGTTCGCCGGAGCACAGTTCCGCGATAGGCCGCATCCGGTAGCCACCGGGAGCGCGGGCATCCTGCCCGTCCCCGTTTGCGTTCCGAGCAGCCAATTGACCTGCGGCTGATCTTAACAGTATGGGTTAGTACTTAGGATCATGAGCCGCCGTGCACCCATCGCCAAGCCGCATCGCCGTAGGGACCGCAGCCCGTCTCTGTCCGCGCTACGCCTACCCGCCCCACGCACGGCAACGAACGAATCGACTGACACACCAGTCCGTGGTCCCGCTTTGGTCGGTCCGCTTAGTCCCACGTACCCTGCCGCGAAGGCGGCGGCTCAGCCGTCCTTCCACGGCATAGCGCAGCTGCCAAGGTCCACGGTAGCGCGCGATCGGTTGCCGATCAACACAGCCAGCGGCTGCCAGGTGCTTGACAAACTAACGTGGTTAGTTTTACTATGCCAACTGTAGATAAACTATGTTTAATGGAGGAACGGATGTCGACGAGTGCAAAGCAAGCCAAAGGCTACAAGGGACTGCCTATGGAGGGGTTCATCGCCCGCTGGTACGTGAGGACGCGCGGCACTGCAAGCCAGCTCGAGGACTGGAAGAGGCAGGCTGCCCAGATCACCCGCGAGTTGCCCGATGGCGCCGCCATCCTCGAGGTGGCGCCCGGCCCCGGCTACTTCGCCATCGAGCTGGCGCGACTAGGCCGGTTTCACGTGACGGGACTGGACATCAGCCACACGTTCGTGGATATCGCCACAGAGCACGCCCGGCAGGCGGGCGTGCAGGTGGACTTCCGGCTCGGCAACGCCGCTAGCATGCCCTTCGATACCGGCACGTTCGATCTGGTCGTCTGCCAGGCAGCCTTCAAGAACTTCAGCCAGCCGGTCGAGGCCATCGACGAAATGCACCGGGTGCTGCGCGACGGCGGCACCGCGGTGATCCAGGACATGCGCAAAGACGCCACCAGTGCCGCGGTTGCCGCTGAGGTGCAGGCGATGCGGCTCGGCTCGGTGACGGCGCTCATGACGCGCGGCGCGCTGCGGTCGCTCCGCGGCCGGGCCTACACCACGCAGCAGTTCCAGCATATGGCCGCCTCCAGCGCCTTCGGCGGTGGCACGATCGACACGCAGGGAATCGGCCTTGAACTCCGGCTGCAGAAACGCGTGGCAAAGCCCTGATCAGATTCGCGCTGAGCCCCTTGCTGGTACGATCAAGGAGAGCCATGTCGCAGCCAGATCCCTCCACGGCCAAGCCGGCACCGATAACGGATGAAGAGCTCGAGCGGATCACCGTGGGCGAGCGCACCGTGCACAATGCCCCCATCACCCTGGCCGAGTACGACGTTGAGTGGCCGGAGCACTACGCCCGCGAGGAAGCCCGCATTCGCGGCGCTCTTGGCGACCGTGCCCTGCAGCTAGAGCACGTCGGCTCGACCTCCGTTCCGGGACTCGCCGCCAAGCCCATTATCGACATCCTGCTCGTAGTCGCTAACTCCGCCGACGAGCCGGCCTACGTCCCCGCCCTGGAAGCGGCGGGCTACGTGCTGCGCATCCGCGAGCCCGACTGGCACGAGCATCGCCTGTTCAAAGGCCCGACGATCAACATCAACCTCCATGTCTTCTCGGCCGGCTCGAGCGAGATCGAGCGGCTCCTCTTGCTGCGCGACCGATTGCGCAGCGACCCCGCCGAGCGCCACCTCTACGAACAGACCAAGCGCCAACTGGCCGCGCGGACCTGGCGGCACGTGCAGCACTATGCCGATGCCAAGTCCGCGGTGGTTGAAGCGATCATCGCGCGGGCGCGTGCTGGCGCCAGCGCGGCGCAAGCCTCAGATCTCTAGCCGCGGCCGATGTCCGCCCCCCTACGAGCACCTGGCCTGTCCGCCGCTCAGCAACCGTCGCACTGATTGGTAGTCGGGTTATTCTGGCTCACGGTGCTGTTGATCAAGGTCACCGCGCCCAGGTTGAAGATGCCGCTGCCGTTCCCGCTGGTCGCGGTGTTCTCCGTGACGGCGCTATGCCGCAGGGTCAGCGTGCTGCTCGTGCCGTTGTAGATCCCGCCGCCTGTGTTGGCGGTGTTGTCCGTAACGGCGCTGTTGTCCAGCCTCGCCGTGCCGAAGTTGATGATGCCGCCGCCATTCCCGCTATGGTTGCCGCTGAAGCTGCTGTGGGTGATGGTCAGCGTGCCGGGGCCACTGGCGACGGCACCGCCCTCAACCGACGCGGTGTTCGTGCTAAACGTGGTGTCGGCGATAGTCAGCGGGCCACCACTGCTGAAGATGGCGCCGCCCACGGTACCGGCAGTGTTCCCACTGAACGCGCTGTCCCTGACGGTCGCCGTGCCTTGGGAGCTAAAGAGGCCGCCACCTTCGAAACGGGTCGCAGTCTCGTTGCTAAAGGTGCTGCTGGCAACGTGCAGCGTACCGTCGTTGAAAACCCCACCGCCGTCGAAGCTGTTCGCGGTATCGTTGCTGAATTTGCTCCGCGTGAGGCTCAGCGTGCCATCGTTGTAGATGCCGCCGCCGCTGCCGGCGCTGTTGCCGTTGAAGGTACCTCAACGCGAATGAGCGGCGACTACGTAGTTGCGCGGAAAGCTCTCCTGCAAGCTACAAGCGACATGGAGCAGTATTGCCAGAGTATTGTGAAGACCGACACCGCAAGTCCAGACACCGACGCATTCCGTTTTGCTAGGGCCGAGGTGACCCTCGCGGAACAGTTGGTGCCACCGCCATACTGAGCCGTATGGCACCTCAGCGCCAGAGTGACTCCTAGCATGCTTTGGTTCATTCGAGAAATTAGTACGGCTACTCCATGACTCTTTGCACATGCGCGAGTAATTGGTTCAGCACCCTTCCAAGTACGACAGTATCGGTTGCCTCCGCAGAGGTTCGCTCCCAAGGTGCCAAGCGCCGAGTGCGCTAAACCCGGACCTCAAAGGTCTGGCACGCAAGCAAGGGTACATGGCACCAGACATTCACGCGCAGGAACTTTCGGCGCTGCACATGCAGGCGGACCCGCAGACCGTTGGCCCGTATCTGGCAGCAGCAGCCGGCGCTGCTGGCCCACCAGCGGCCGCCAGGCGATTGGCTGCCCCAGGCCCGCCTCCCGCCTACGGCAGCGCCGGGCAGCGGTCCGGGGTCCGGCGTCGCCGGCGGGCCACGCTGCTCCTGTTTCCGAGACAGGCTCCCCGTATCTGTCCACATGCACCGAACAGTACAAGACGAACCGTCCCCCGCGACGCCCGCAGTCTGTCGCGCGGTATCGGGTACGATCGAGTCAGATAGGAGGCGGCATGAAAGCCCTGGTCAAGAGCAAGGCAGAGCCCGGGCTGTGGCTGGAGGATGTGCCAGAGCCAGTAATCGGTATCAACGACTTGTTGATTCGCGTGCTGCGCACCGGCATCTGTGGCACGGATCTGCACATCTACGAGTGGGATGCCTGGGCGAAGCGGTCACTGACCCCACCGTTGGTCATCGGGCATGAGTTCGTGGGCAAGGTCGTCGACATCGGCTCAAACGTCAACGACTTCAGGCCGGGCGACATCGTCAGCGGTGAGGGACACCTTGTGTGTGGGCGCTGCCGCAACTGCATGGCCGGCCGCCGGCACCTGTGCGCGCGCGCGCGCGGTATCGGCGTCAATCACGCCGGCGCGTTTGCCGAGTATATCGCCTTGCCGATGACGAACATCTGGCATCACGCGCCCGGAATCGACCTCGACGTTGCAGCCATCTTCGATCCGTTTGGCAACGCCGTGCACACCGCGCTCACCTTCCCGGTGCTCGGCGAAGACGTGCTGATCACCGGCGCCGGACCCATAGGCGTCATGGCTGCCGCCGTGGTGCGGCACGCCGGAGCGCGGCACATCGTGATCACGGACGTCAACGAGTACCGGCTGGCGCTGGCGCGCCAAGTCGGCGTGACCCGCGCCGTCGACGTGCGCACCGAGACCCTGGCCGACGTGCAGCGGGATCTCGGCATGCAGGAGGGCTTCGATGTCGGCCTCGAGATGTCCGGCAGCCCCACCGCGCTGCGCGACCTGCTCGCGTGCATGGCGCACGGAGGTCGCATCGCGCTGCTGGGCATCCCGAACCACGAGATCGCGATCAACTGGAACACCGTGATCTTCAACATGCTGACGATCAAGGGCATCTACGGGCGCGAGATGTACGAGACCTGGTACATGATGACCTCAATGCTGCAGTCCGGGCTGGATATTTCTCCCGTGATCACGCACCGCTTCGCGTTCGCGGATTTCGAAACGGCCTTCTCCACTGCCCGCGGAGGCAACGCCGGGAAGGTCGTGCTGTCTTGGAGTGAGCCATGACCTTCTCGACTGTGCAGGCTGCCATCGATGCTGAGCTCGACCAGATCCGCGCCGACGGGCTGTTCAAGGGCGAGCGTGTGCTCTCCTCGCCGCAGGGCGCGCGCGTGCGTGTCGCCGGCGGCACGAGCGTACTCAACCTGTGCGCGAACAACTACCTGGGGCTAGCCAATCACCCAGAGGTGGTGGCAGCGGCCAAGACTGCCCTCGACGACTGGGGCCTCGGCCTTGCCTCGGTGCGCTTCATCTGCGGCACCCAGGAAATTCATAAGGAGCTTGAACGGCGTCTCAGCAGCTTCCTGGGCACGGAAGACACCATTCTCTACGGCTCCTGCTTCGACGCGAACGGAGGACTGTTCGAGACGCTGCTGGGCGAGCAAGACGCCGTCATCTCCGATGAGCTCAACCATGCAAGCATCATCGACGGCGTGCGCCTCTGCAAAGCACGGCGCCTGCGCTATCGCAATCGCGACATGGCCGACCTCGAGGAGCAGCTGCGCGCCGTCCAGGATGCCCGCCGGCGCCTGATCGCCACCGACGGCGTCTTCTCCATGGATGGCTACGTGGCGCCGCTGCGGGATATCTGCGACCTGGCGGACCGCTACGACGCGATGGTCATGGTCGACGATTCGCACGCCGTGGGCGTGATGGGACCATCCGGCAGGGGCACGCCGGAGCTGCACGGTGTGGTGAATCGCGTCGATATCGTCACGGGCACGCTCGGCAAAGCCCTCGGAGGCGCCAGCGGCGGCTACACCAGCGGGCGCGGCGCTATCGTGGCGCTGCTGCGGCAGCGATCCCGGCCGTACTTGTTCTCCAACACTATGGCGCCGCCGATCGTGGCCGCCTCGCTCAAGGTGCTGGACCTGCTGAGCTCGTCGCCCGAGCTACGCGACCGGCTGCGCGCCAACACCGCGCTGTTCCGCGAGGGCCTCGCCGCGCTCGGCTTCGATCTGCTGCCGGGCGAGCATCCCATTGTCCCCGTCATGATGGGCGACGCGGCGCGGGCCACCCGGTTGGCAGATCGCCTGCTCGCAGAGGGCGTCTACGTGACTGCGTTCTCCTACCCTGTAGTGCCTCGGGGCAAGGCGCGTATCCGCACGCAGGTATCGGCAGCGCACACGGAGGAGGACCTGCGCACGGCGCTCGCGGCCTTCGCCGCGGCGCACGACGCGTGATCGGTATTCCACGACGAGAACCTGCAAGCGCCAACTCCGCGTCACCCGCAGACGACATCGTAGACGCGCTGACCGTTGATCTGGCTATAGCTGTAGTGGTAAGAGCCGCCGCGGCAAGGGTTCAGTTGGGCGGGATCGGTCGTCGTGACAAACGTGGTGCCGGCCGGCGCCCCTCCTGAAGGAGCATTCGGCTGCGCGGTCCCGGCGTAGGTGTTGATTGGCAGGCCGCCGCTCCCCGGCACGGTACCGGCGGCGAAGACGTCCGTCACCCCATAGGGACTCAGCACCAAGCCCTGCTCCCCATCCGGCAACACTCCCGCCGCCACGGTGGCCGTGACGATCCCCGGCGGCTGCACGAACGCTCTAGGCTGCGTGCCCGCCAGCGCCTCCACCATGAACTCATGCCAGGCCGGAGCCGCCCCGCTGATGCCGGTCGAGCCGTACATGGGCGTGTCGTTCGGGTTGCCCACCCAGACGCCGGCCACCAGATTGGGCGTGTAGCCGAGCGTCAGGTTGTCCTTGAAATCGGTCGTGGTGCCTGTCTTGCTGGCTACGGGCCGGTCAGGCAGGCCGAGGTACTCGTAGGCACTGGCGCCAAAGGCCGGCACCTTGGCCGCTGTGTCGGATAGAATATTGGTGATGAGGTAGGCAAACTGGGGCGCGATCACCTGCACCCCCTTTGGGGGTTCGTAGTGCCAGAGCAGCTGCTTCCCGCCACCAGGCAGCTCGCGGTAGATGGCGAGGATCGGCATGTACGGCCGGTAGACCCCGAGGTTGTCGAACACTGCATAGCCGTTGACCTCGTCGAGCAGGCGGCCGGGATCGGTACCCAGGGTCATTGCCAGGCCCAGGTCCTTGAGGTTCTGGTCCTGCAGGTGGTAGCCCATGGCGTTGGCCGTCTGCAGCACCTCGCCGATGCCGGCCGGCCCCAGCGAGGCCAGCGTCTTCACTGCCGGCACGTTGTAGGAGTTGGCCAGGGCCTGACGCAGCGTCACCACCCCGTGGAACGTGTGATCATAGTTGGTGGGCGCGTAAGGCGGCTGCCCAGGTTCTTGCGGGTAAGACACAGGGGCATCCAGGATCGGCTCGGCGGGCACGTGGCCATGTTCGAAGGCGGTCACGTACATAAAGGGCTTGAAGGAGGAACCGGCCTGGCGGGGCTGCCAGGCCATGTCGTACTGCGCGCCGTTGATCCCCGCGCCGTACCCCACGCCGCCAACGTACGACAGGATCTCGTTGTTGCGCGGGTCGATGGCCACCAGCGCCCCATCGGTCATGTTCAGGCTGCTGTTGGCAGCCACCTGGTCGTCGACGATGCTCTGCGCCTCGTCCTGCAGCGTGGAGTCGAGCGAGGTCTGGAAGATGAAGCCGCGGTAGATGTCCAGCGGCTGCTGCAGCGCCGGGATGCCGAACTGCTGCAGGTTGGCCGGTTGGCTAAGGTAGTCGTTCAGCAGCCAGTGCACGAAATACGTCTCGTTCGAGACGTTCGGCTGCTGCGGCACCACGTCCTTGAACACGTAGTGCAACGGCTCGGCCGCCGCTGCCTTCGCCTGGGCGCGCGTGATGTGGCCCACGGCCACCATGCTCTGGAGCACCTCCAGCTGGCGCGCCTTGGCGCGCGGCGGGTAGGCGAGCGGTGAGTACGCTGCAGGCGACTGGGGCAGACCGGCCAGCAGCGCTGCTTGCGCCAGGTCCAGCTGGGAGGCATGGATACCGAAGAAGTACTCCGCGGCAGCCTCCGCGCCGTCGATGTCGCCGCCCGCCGACCCGTAGGTCACGGTGTTGAAGTACATCTGCAGAATGTCGTCCTTGCGACAGGTGAGATCGCAGTGCTGCACATCCTGGGTGAGGCCGATGGCAATCATGATCTCCTGGAGCTTCTGGGCGAGGGCGCTCTGGTCCAGCTTGTCGGGCGTCCAGGACGCAGGCCCGAATACCGCCAGCTTGACCAGCTGCTGCGTGATGGTGGAAGCACCTTGTAGCCCACCCTCGTGGAGGAGGTCCGACTTGGCTGCGCTCAGGATGCGCAAGGGGTCGATGCCCGCATCGCTGTAGAAGGTGCGGTTCTCGGTATCGATCGTGGCCCAGATCAGATTCTGGGGCACCTGGCGCAGGGAGATGAGCACACGCGTCCCCAGGGCCGGATCAGCCAGCTGGGCGAGGGTGTGACCCGCGCGGTCCTGAATCAGGCTGACGGCATAGGGCTGGCTCTCATACGCCGCCACGGCCTGCTCGCCGGCGGGCACGACGGCGTTGTAGTAGCGATAGGCCGCGAAGCCGGTGAGGCTCACGGCGCCCAGGAGAAGTAGCAAGCCGCTCAGCGACGCAAAGAGGGCCATACCCACTATGACGGTGCGCAGATTGCCCTTCCGGTGCGTTGGCAGGTGGTGTGAGCGCCGGATGGTAGCCCGACCGGTCTGGCTCAGATGCCTGCCGGCAAATGCCGCTGACCAGGGCAGCACCCTGAATGCCGCTCGCCTCCTGGCGCGGGCTGCCGTCCAGCGTGGGCGCACCGCGGGGCGGCGGGCATGCAGTCGTCTCAGCAGTGGCGGGGGAAATGTGCGCGCAACCATGGTCTGTGCCGCCTTGGGGAGCAGGCGATCCCGGTCACTCGGAATCGTAGCGCATCTATCTCTAAGCAGTGCGCGGGCGCGAAAGCCACGCAGGCTGCGGCCGCTGCGATCGCGGCGCACAGTTGGCGCGCCGCCGAGGCGTCAACCCACATGGCATGGCTGGCGAATGCGGTGGGCGCTTACTCTAGAGAAATGCCACGTTGAGACGCACCCGACGGACGTAGGGACTGACCTCCGTGTCTGTCCTCTTGCGCATGCAGATCCCATCTGTGCCCAGGCTTAGCGGCCGCGCGGCATCCACGAGAAGCGCGCGAGTGCGACGAGCAGGCCGCCAACCGCCCACGCCGCCAGCACGGCCAGGTCGGTAGCCTGGATGCCTGATCCTGTCGTCCCCGGGTCGTACGCGGCTACCAAGGCGTTACTCAGGTGGCGGACGGGGAAGACGCTGGCGACGTTTCCTAGCCAGGAGGAAATCTGGTTCTGAGGGACGAAGACCCCGGAGATGAAGTACAGCGGCAGCAGGGTAGCCTGCACGATTGGTTGCGCTGAATCCACAGGGCCGATGAAGCTCGCTACCGCATAGGCCACGCTGCAGAACGTTAGCGCACCGAGGACCGCGGCGGCGGCTACCGCCGGAACCGTGTGGGTCGGCAGGCTGACGCCATAGAAGACGCTCCCGATGGCGAGCAGCAGCACGCACATGAAGATGGCAGTGACCACGGCGACGAGCGATCGCCCAAGGATCAGGACCCAGGCCGGGATTGGTGCAGCGCGCCGGCGTTTGAGGATGCCGCTCTCACGCTGCGTCACGATAGACACCACCAGGTTGGCATAGGAGGCGGAGATGATCCCCATCGCCGTGAGCCCCGGTACATAGTACGTCGACGTCTTCACCCTGGCCCCGCTGGGCAGTCGCACCGTACCGTTCCCGAATACCCCTACAAAGATCACCAGGAAGAGCACCGGCAGAATCACGGTGAAGAACCGAGCCTGCCGATTGCGCCGGAAGCTGCGCAGGTCGAAGGAGAACTGGTGGCCAACCAACCCCAGCGTCTGGATCAGCGAGCGCCCAGTGCCCGCGGCACTGATGCTAGCGATCGAGCTCATGCAGTCCTCCGTTCTGTCAGCTCGAGGTAGATATCTTCCAGGGTTGGGCGCTTGACCTCGAGGTCGCGCAGGTCCTGGCCCTGCGCGGCGGCCCACGACCCGAGCACGGCAAGGTCGACGAGTGGCCGCGAGCTTGTCAGGCGCACCTCGCCACCCGCAGCGCTGGCACTGAGTGCCCTTGGGAGTGCCTCGGGAGTAATGCCATCTGGCAGCGAAAACGTGATCATCGCCGGTCTCGCATCGCGGCCTGCCAGTGTCCGCGGCGTCCCCTGTGCCACGATCGTCCCCCCGGCGATGACGACGATGCGATCGGCGAGACGCTCCGCCTCCTCCATGTAGTGCGTGGTGAGGAACACCGTCTTGCCGAGCGCACGCAGCCCGGCAATGACCTCCCAGGCCTGGCGCCGTGCCGAGGGGTCGAAGCCGGTGGTCGGCTCGTCAAGGAAGATGAGTTCAGGGTCGCCCACCAGCGCGAGGGCCACATCGAGCCGGCGGCGCTGGCCGCCGCTCAGGCCGGACCCCAGCGTGGTGGCCTTGTCAGCCAGTCCCGCCAGCTCGAGGGTATCCCGTACGGGGCGGGGGTGGAGGTGGTAGCTGGCATAGAGCTCCACGCATTCAGCCACCGTCAAGTCCGGCTCAATCTCCGATTCCTGAAGGACAACGCCAATCCGATCGCGCCAGAGCAGCGGTGCGGCAGCCGGATCCTCGCCCAGCACCTGCACGCTGCCGGCGGACCGGGTGCGGTAGCCCTCCAGGATTTCCACTGTGGTGGTCTTCCCCGCGCCGTTCGGGCCGAGGAACGCCACGATCTCGCCACGCTGCACGTCGAGATCGATGCCTCGTACCGCTTCGTAGTCCGCATAGGACTTGCGCAGACCGCGCACGCTGATGGCGGCGTCACGGTCCAGAGCGAGAGACGCCCCATCCTGATCCGCGAGCGACGCGGCATGAACCTGAGCGGGCGGCGTCAAAGCTGTCGCCCGGGTCGAGTTAAACGACGAAATGGCCGGACCAGCGAACTCTCGTCGCAGCCGTCGATAAACCTGACGCATCATCAGGCGCTCCTTCTGCCGTGGGAGATTTGGCCTGGGGTGCCACTGCCGAGGATAGTGCGGATTGCGAAACGCACCAACTAAAACGCAGCATAGCACGTTGCTGCTTTAGGCAACGTGCCCGGCTCGTCCGGCATCCTTGAACTTTCGGAAGACCCCAATCATAATTGATTCCAAATCCGAGGCTGCGACGGGGCGGCAAAGAAAGGACCGAGATGGCTGCAGGTGGGCAGTCGGGCGGGGACACGCTGTCAGTAGCCCGAGAAACAATCGCCCGACAGGCGGATGAGATTGCTCGCCTGCGGCGTGACCTGGCCGACGAGCGGTTTGCACGCGAGCTGCGCGACGCTCTGACCGTGGCCAAGACCGTCGGCACCGTCGCCGCGCCGGTCAGCCACGACCGGCTCTTGGAGCTGATCGTCGGGACGGCGACTCAGGTGCTCTCAGCGCGCGGCGCCTCCTTGTTCGTAATCGACGAGGAGACACAGGAGCTAGTGTTCGAGGTGGCGCTTGGCGAGCACGCGGTGGACGTAGGGAAGTTCCGCGTCCCGCTTGGCCACGGTGTCGCCGGTCTGGTGGCAGTGACCGGCCATCCACTGGCTGTCTCCGATGCCGAAAGCGATCTGCGCCAGGCAGCAGCCATCTCCGAGCAGATGGGCTACCGGCCGCAGAGTCTACTGTGCGTCCCACTCTTCTACGGCCATCGGATCATCGGCGTGCTCGAGCTAGTCGACAAAGAAGGGGCGCCGGCCTTCGCGCCGAAAGACATGGAGCTCCTCGGATTGTTTGCGCACCTGGCGGGAGCGGCGATCGAGCAGTCGCGTACCCACCAGGACCTCACGGTGCTCGTGCAACAGGTAGTGCATTCATTGGGTGGGAATTCCAAGGAAGAGCGGCATGAGCTGCTGCGCGGCGCGCGTGACTTCGCCCGCCACACCCAGCAGACTGACGCATCCTACAATCAGGCTCTCGAGATTGCGCGCCTCGTCCACGAGATCGTCGCCCACGGCGGGGAGACTTCGCGTGCCGTGCAAACCATCCTGCGCGGCTTTGCAGACTACCTCCAGTCCCAACCGCATCCGGCTGCCATGGCCACGGGCCAATGATCGAGCGCCGGCCGGCATTCAGCGCGGCATTCGCTCCCGAGGCCCTGCGTCAATTGGCGCCCATCCCGCCACTCGACGAGATTACAGCGGAGTGGGCTTGGGGCGACAGCACAGGCAAAGGCGTCAAGGTGGCCGTCATCGACAGTGGGATTGAGAGCAGCCACCCTGGGTTGAGTGGGCCGCCGGTCGCAGGCTACGTCAGGATTACCGAAGATCCAGACGGAGCGCTCTGCCATGATACGTCGCCGCATGCCGATGCCTTCGGCCATGGGACAGCCTGTGCCGGGATCATCCGCGGCATTGCTCCCGAGTGTGAACTGTATAGCGTACAAGTGCTCGGGCCCAGGTGCGGCGGCAAGGGCATCATCTTCGCCGCCGGCCTCCGCTGGGCGATCGATAACGGCATGCAGGTCTGCAATCTTAGCCTCGGGACGACCATGAAAGACTTCTTCGGCATCCTCCACGAGCTGGCGGATCTTGCCTACTTCAAGAATGTGATGCTGGTCGCAGCCGCCAATAACATGCCGATCCCCAGCTTTCCAGCGGTCTACAGCTCGGTCATCTCCGTCGCCTGCCACGATCTCAAGGATCCGCTGCTCTACTACTACAACCCCGAGCCGCCGGTCGAATTCGGAGCGCCGGGCATAGGACTACGCGTTCCCTGGCTGGGCGGAGGCTGGCTGACCGTATCCGGCAACAGCTTCGCCGCTCCCCACATTACCGGTATCGTGGCCAGGATTCTCGCCAAGCACCCTGCGTTGACGGTGTTCCAGATGAAGTCCATCCTGCGGGCCCTGGCTGCCAACGTCGCGCACCCGAACCGGGATACGGCTTCAGCTACATCCTGAGACCAGCTCCATCTGCACCCTGCCCGACACGCCTGGCGATTTGCACGGGGCAGCGCGGTGGTGGCGGCAACCACATTGATGCCGCTCACAAAGAGCGTCAGCATGCAGTTACGCCGGTGCTAACGCGGAGCCTGCTTGATCGTTAGGCCGCGGCGTGGTGTGCTGAAAGGGCTACCGTGCTGCCTCAGCAGGAACGCAACGACGGCCTCTTCGTCCCTGCATCACGACACCCAAGGATACTCCCATGGAACTCCAGCTAGCGCTGATCGGGCTGTTGGTCGGTCTACTTGTCGGGGTTTCCGGGGTGGGCGGCAGCTCCCTGATGGCACCGCTGCTTATCCTCGTGGTGCGCCTCAACCCGCTTGTGGCCGTCGGCACCGATCTGCTCTACAGTGTCCCCACCAAGCTCCTCGGCGCCATCGTGCACCTCCGGCAGGGCACGGTAGACAGCCGCACGGTGCTGCGACTTTCCCTTGGCGGCATTCCGGGTGCCGCTCTTGGCATCGTCATCCTCAGGATGCTGGACTCGCTTATCGGACACGTGGCACTCGCGTCGGGAGTGAGATTCGCCGTCGCCCTCATGCTGTTCTTGGTCGCCCTCCTGATGCTGCTGACACCTCTTCTTTCACGACTGCACAAGCGCGATCAGGATCCAGGAACGTCGTCGCGCGGAGAACGGCTGGGATCGCCGGCGCCGGTCATCGTACTGGGTGCTGTCGTGGGGCTCTGTGTCAGCCTCACTTCCGTAGGCAGCGGCTCACTCACCTTGCCAGTCCTGTACCTGCTGGCTCCCTGGCTCGGTCTGAGACGCCTGGTGGGCTCAAACATCGCGTTCGCCGCAGTCCTAATCCCGATTGCCACCATAGGCCACCTCGGGCTTGGACAGGTCGACCTGCAAGTAGCGGCCAACCTGCTCGTGGGATCGCTCCCCGGCGTCTTGTTGGGTAGCAGGCTCTGCGCCACCATCCCGGATCAATGGCTCCGTCCGGCGGTAGCCGGCATTCTTGTATGGGCCGGAGCGGCTCTGGCCTAGCACCTCCGGCAGGGACAATGGCCAGCCGCACGAGATGTCACATCTTTCTGGAGCAGCCGAAAGGTTGGAGGATCGATGCCGCAGGGCTTTACAGTCTGGCTGACCGGGATATCCGGCAGCGGCAAGACGACTATCGCGTGCCACCTGGAACAAGCGCTGCACGCCCGTGGCCAGAGCGTCGAGGTGCTCGACGGCGATGTGGTGCGCACCCACATCTCCAAGGGCCTCGGCTTCTCGCGCGAGGATCGAGACACCAATATCCTGCGCATTGCTTTCATCTGTTCGCTGCTGACCAAGCATGGCGTCGCCGTGATCGGCGCCGCCATCTCGCCCTATGCCGAGGCCCGGGCGCAAGCGCGAGCGCTGATTGGCGCGTTCGTCGAAGTTCACGTTGACTGTTCGCTGGAGGAAGCGGCCCGCCGCGACGTCAAGGGCCTGTATGCGAAGGCCCTGCGCGGCGAACTGCCCAACTTCACCGCCATATCGGACCCCTATGAAGCACCCGAGCATCCTGAGGTCCGAGCGGACACCGAACGGGAGAGCGTTGAGGAGAGCGTTGCCAAGATCATCGCCTTCCTTGAAGAGCACAGGTACCTGGAGCCGCTGATTCTGGACGCCGACGGCAATGGACATCGGCCGTTCGCCCTCACCGACAGCCTGGAACGGGAGGCGCAAGATGGTAGCCGGTGAACCGCGCCCCTCATCGTGGACGACGCACGCGGTGCCACACGGCGGGCGCCTCGTCAGCCGCTTGGCAAGCGACGCCGAGGCGGAATCCCTGCGCGCGCACGCCGAAAGCCTGTCTCGAGTCTGGCTCACACCGCGTCAGCTGAGCGATCTCGAGCTGCTGGCGAATGGCGCGTACAGCCCACTCACAGGCTTCATGTGCCGGGAAGACTACCGCGGCGTGGTCGAAGACATGCGCCTCGCCAATGGCCTGCCCTGGAGTCTGCCGATCACGCTCGCCACGAGTGTAGACGATGCGTCGAGCACACGGCCGGAAGTCGCGCTCTGCGACACGGCTGGTGCGTTGCGAGGCGTACTGCAGGTTGAGGATGTCTACGCCTATGACCGGGAGCGGGAAGCCATGCTCGTCTACGGCACGACGGACCCGGCGCATCCCGGCGTGGCCGCTACCTACGCCCAGGACACCATGCTACTCGGGGGTAGCGTGACCGTCCTGCCCGTGGCCCACGCCGGCAAGTATCGCCTCACGCCCGCCGAGGCGCGGGCCGCGTTTGCCCACCGCGGCTGGCAGACCGTGGTAGGATTTCAAACGCGCAACCCTGTTCATCGCGCCCACGAGTACATCCAGAAGTGCGCGCTGGAGATCGTGGACGGGCTGCTGCTCCATCCGCTCGTCGGCGAGACGAAGGCCGACGACGTGCCGGCCGACGTTCGCATCTGCTGCTACGAAGCACTGCTTGCCCACTATTACCCGCGAGACCGGGTAGTCCTCGGCCTGCTGCCGGCAGCTATGCGCTATGCTGGACCACGCGAAGCGATCTTTCACGCGCTGGTCCGCAAGAACTACGGCTGTACCCATTTCATAGTGGGGCGCGACCATGCCGGAGTCGGCACATACTATGGCCCGTACGAGGCGCAGAGCGTGTTCGACCGTTTCGCCGAGGGCGAATTGGGCATTGTTCCACTAAAATTCGAGAATAGCTTCTACTGCCGCCGCTGTGGCGGAATGGCCAGCGCGAAAACCTGTCCCCACGATTCGGTCGAACATGTCGCCTTGAGCGGCACCGCGGTTCGAGCTATGCTTCGGGCCGGCGAGATTCCGCCGCCGGAATTCTCCCGGCCAGAAGTCGCACGTATCCTGATAGACTCCATGCGAGACGAGGGAGGGACACTGAAGCCTTGAGCCTGACAGTCGATCTCCACCTGCATACCACGGCGTCTGATGGGATGTACTCGCCCGCCGAGATTGTCGCTGCCGCCTGCGCTCGGGGCTTGGGAGTGATCGCCATCACCGATCACGACACGCTCGCCGGCGTGGAGCCTGCGATCGCGGCGGCAGCCGGCACGCCGCTATGCGTTATGCCAGGTGTAGAGCTGAATGCGCTGTACGAGAGCCACAGCGTGCACTTGTTGGGGTATGGCTTCGACCCCGGAGACCCCAGGTTGGCTGCAAGGCTCAGCGGTATGCGGTGCAGCCGGGAGCAGCGTGCCCGCCTGATGGTGGGGATGCTCGCGGACCTGGGGGCACGGATTTCGTGGGACCGTGTCCAGGCCCTCAGTCAAGGCACTATCGCGCGGCCGCACATCGCGCGTGCGCTGGTCGAGGCGGGACACGCGCACGACGTGGCCGATGCTTTCGCCAGGTTCATCGGAGACGGCTGCCCTGCCTACCTGCCGTCTGGCCGAATGAGCGTCTCCGAAGCCCTTGGGGTGGTGCGTGATGCTGGTGGCGACGTAGCGCTTGCGCACGCCAAGCTGCTGCACCCGGGGCTCGATCTCAAGGCACTGCTGGAAGTGCTCTGCGCTGCCGGCTTGACCGGCCTGGAAGTCTATCACAGCGAGCACGACGAGGAAGCTACTGCCGAGCTGCGACGCGTAGCGCGAGAGCGCGGTCTCTGGTGGTGCGGTGGCAGCGATTTCCATGGCGCCACCAAGCCGCAGGCGAGGTTGGGTGGGGTGCCCATACCGCCCGATGTGCTCGAGCAGGGGCCCTTCCCGCGCGCGCTGGCGGCAGCCGGCGGTGCGAAAGGGCACTCGGATGAGCTATCCGCGCCTGCCACGCCGGGTAACGACATGTTCTCGCGGCCCGATCCCGCGAGGCGGTCCGCCTGAGACGGGACGCGCTACACGGGCCGATTACGCTCCAGGAAGCCGGCCACGGTCACGTCGGGAAAGAACTCGCGCATCAAGTCCGCGCAGTGCTGCGCCGACCTGTCGGCGAGCATCTCCCGATCGACGTCATGCAAGAGGTAGAACTGGGCGCCGGCCTCGTTGAGACGGCTCAGATCGGAGTTGAGCGTCTCCGGCGGTACGCCCACCAGCGACGCCAGCCGCGGCAGACTGTGGGAGATATCCCGGGTCTTCAGCACGAGCGAGCGATCTCCGGGCAGGCGATCAAGCACAAACCGGTTCATAGTAGACCAGTAGCGGAAGCCGGCATCGACCATGTCCGGTAGCCGTTCCAGAAGCTCATCCGGGCGATCCGCAAGGTCGTACTCGTAGCCGGGACCCAGGAATCGCCGTATGTAGACGACAAACCAATCGGCCATCACCGGTCCGAGGAAGAGAACCATGTTCAGGAAGGAGTCCAGCCACGCGTAGCAGTCGCGGATGGCGAAGACGAACTTAGCGTCCGGATATTCCTGCGCGAGTACGTCCACGTAGTAGCAGTTGTAGCTCGAAGAATCCATGTCGAGCTGCGTCAGCTCGTCTCGGCCGCGGATGAACTCGCGAAACCGGGACTCGCTCATTACGCCACTCTCGCGATCCGCCACCGCCCGCAGGGTATCTGGCAAGCGATACTCGTGCAGTGAGCGATAATTGGCAAAAATGCCCGCTATTGAGCGCGTGCCGGTCTTCGCCAGGCTCACGTTGAACGCGTGAAAGGTGCGCGCCGGCGGCCGCGCCACCATCTGCGGAGGCGGATACAGCAGGCTGGAGAGGACCCTCATGGCCGCGCCACGCCCAGAGAGCGCGTCATGCCCACGTCCCGGTCATCAGGTAGATCGAGCTGTAACCGCCGTAGCCACTCGGCCATACCGTCCAGCCAAAACCCCGCACCTCATCAAACGGCATCTCGGCATGAATCTGCTCGATCTGCTGGCCATACCCATATTGCCAGAGCGCCTGCCGCGGGTGTTTCACCAGCTGCTGGCGGAACTCCTGCTCGTTCACTGCCCGATCGACCACCTGTCGCAGCAACGTCGCCCGAAGCTGCTGGACCTTTTGCGGGACCGGCGCGGTCGCGCCCTCTTGAGAGTTGCCCTGGACAGTACCGAACAGTGCCAGTGGGTTATCGATGAGCTGCTGACGGAACTGGAGATCCGCGACTGCGCGGTCCAAACTCTCCGCCAGCGCTTGCCGTAGCCGTTGCTGCTCCTCGCGCAACTGCTGCTGCAGTTCCCGCATCTGTTGTCGTTGCTCCGGAGTCTGCATGTCCAATCTCCTTCCTCTGCTTGCCTCGAGTCAGCCCGCACCCTGCCCTGCGCGCAGGCATGCCAATGCTCGTGCTCACCACAGCATCCTACCTTCAGGCGCTAGGGAGCGGCCTGGGTAAGCGCTCTCGCAACGTGCCTGAGAGGTCGACAGCCAAAGAACAGGTAAAGGCTGAATTACAAGGGGACGCTTTCTATAATAGCAGGGCTTCGGCTGATTGCAAGCTAGTGCGGCTCGCTCACCCTTCGCGCGGACAGAGCAGCGTCTTGAGGGCCAGCCGTTGCTCAACCGTCTCGAACGCCTCCCGCCACCGCGCGAGTGGATACTGACCGGAGATAAGCGGCTCGATGTCCACCTGGCGCCGTGCCAGCATCTCGATCGCGCGGGGCCAGGCGCTTGGCACCGAGGCGTTGCTGCCGCTGACGGATAGCTCCTTGTAGCACACCTGATCGAGATCCCAGGACACCGGCTTGCCGAAGAGGCCGATCTGGGCATACTGCCCCCCGCGGCGCACGAGGCTCAGCAGGTCGCGGGCCGCGGACCCAGCGCCAGAGCACTCCATGACCACGTCGGCGCCTGCACCGTCCGTGAACTCGTCAATCGCTGCACGCGCGTCGTCTTGGCCGGCGATCAGCGTTGCCACTGCCCCGAGGCTACGGGCCACGTCCAGACGATGCTGGTCGCTTGCCGTTCCGAGCACCACCACCTGAGCCCCCGCCGCACGCAGCACCTGCAGGGTGAGCAGTCCGATAGCTCCTGGTCCGGACACTACTACTACATCATTGGGACACACCTTCGGCGCATCGAGCACGCCGTGGATCACGCAGGCGAGGGGCTCGACGAGCGCGCCGGCGCGAAAGCTCAGCGCATCCGGCAGCTGGTGGATGTTGCGCTCGGGCACGACGAGCAGCGAGGTAAAGGCGCCGTTGACCGCGGATCCAATGGAGCGACGCTGGGGGCACAGATTGATGCGGCCATCCCGGCAGAATCGGCAATGGCCACAGGTGGAAAAGTACGTCTCCGTGGTGACGCGATCGCCGACCCGAGCCCTGCTGACGCCGGCCCCGATCGCCACGACACGGCCGGACACTTCGTGTCCCAGTACCACCGGCGGCCACGACCGGAACTCATCGTGGTAGATGTGGATGTCCGTGCCACAGATGCCCGCCGCTTCGACCTCGATCAGCACCTGGCCAGGTAGCGGCGTGGGTTCGGCGACATCCTCCAGCGACACGTTACCCTCGCCGGGTGCCGTCTTGACCACTGCCTTCATGAACGCCTCCTACTCAAGGTACCATGGCCCCATCATTGGGCTGAACCACGCGCGGACGTTCCTCAAGGCTAGCCAGCCGCATGGCCGAGCCCGGGAGCGCAGTCATCTTGCCTACCCTCTAAGCACCCGACTAGACATCGACCCAGCGCTCTTCACTCGCGCTGCGTAGAATGCCATCGCCGATCACGTTCTCTCGATGACCATCGACAAACGTCGGGAAGTCCGGCACTCGCCCGGATCCATAGCCGCCGGCCCGGATGAAGGTGAAGATGGCCCGCTGAATCGCGGTGTGCGTGTCCGCAAAGCCCTCGTCGTGCCCACCAGGGTAGCGCGCCACCGCACGGGCAGCGGGCGCCAGCAGCGCCGGATCCTTGATCAGCAGCTCGTTCGCGCGCCCGCGGTACCCCAGCCATAGCTCATTGGGCCGTTCCGCATCCCAGGCAAGTGAGCCGGCCGAGCCATTGACCTCAATCGTCATGTGGTTCTTCCTGCCGGCACTGACCTGAGAGACTTGCATGCACCCTCGCACGCTGCCCTCAAACCGCAACAGCACCATGGCCGCGTCCTCCGTGTCTACCTGGACCGGCGTGCGCTGGACCTCGGCAGAGGCAAACGTCGCGATCGCGGCAGCCGGCTTTTGGCGCACAGGGAGGTAGGTGGCCAGATCGGCAAAGACGCGCCGCACCTGTCTGCCGGTCACAAACTGCGCGAGGTCAAGCCAGTGCGAGCCAATGTCGCCAACCGCGCGTAGCGCGCCGCCCTGTGCCGCTTCCACCCGCCAGTTGTAGTCGGTCTCCAGGAGCAGCCAGTCCTGCCAGAATCCTCCGTGCACGCTGAACAGGTCCCCAAGCTGGCCCTGCAGAATCAGCTGCCGGGCATGCTGCACCACCGGGTAGTAGCGCTGATTGAAGGTGACTGCGTGCACCAGGCCGCTCGCTTGGGCAAGCGCGGCCAACTCAGCCGATTCCGCGCTTGTCATGCCCAGCGGCTTCTCGCAGATCACATGCTTGCCCGCGCTTAGCGCCGCCTTCGCCGCGGGATAGTGATGGATGTTCGGCGAGCAAATGTCTACGACGTCGATATCCGGATCGCCAATCATCTCCAGGTAGTCGCCGTAGCACTTCGGCACGAACAAATCCGCCGCTGCGCGTGCCGCGGCCTCGCGGCCATGGCCCGCGATCGCGGCAACCTCCACAAATCCAAGACGCCGGATCGACTCGACGTGCGCCGGTCCGATGAAGCCGGCGCCTATGACACCGACACGTATGGGCAGCCGACTGGCCTCCTCGCTCACGAGGCACCTCCTGCACCACTATTCGGCCCTGACTACTTCGATGGCTGGTTCCTTGCGTCCGATCTGAACCAAGGTCCGGACGCGATCTTCCATCGCCCAGCACGCTCCCGGGAACGCGGGCCTCCCGCCCGTCCCCGGCCACCCTGGCTGCAAGCTTCAGGCATCATCGCCAAGGCGCGACATGCCGATTCCGCCACGGCTACACCAAGGGCCGCCACCCGGACTCGTAGGTAGCCTGATACTTTAAGGATCGCCCGGCACCGTTCCCCAGCATGGACACAGTATATAGCCGAATCTAATACGCTACCCCACCAAAATGACCTAACGCAGTTCCGGGGTCATCGCCGGTCAAATGACCGACGGCAAAGATCGCTCGCTGCGCGACACTGGGGGTGTCAATGGGAGCCGGCAGTGGCCTCACACGCTGAGCCAACAGGCAGTATTCCCGGCTCGTGGGACACGCAGTGAATGAAGGAGGACAAAGATGTCACTGCTTCTGCTCATCCTGGTCATCATGGCAGTGCTCGCCGTCTTGGGCGGCGGGTGGGGCTACTCACAGGGCGGCGGCTACGGCTACTGGAGCTTCTCACCCCTGGCGCTGATCGTCGTCATCCTGCTCGTGCTCTGGCTCGCAGGTGCCCTCAGGTAACTGAGCGTAGCGCTTAGCAAGAGGAGGATGGATTGATGGGTGTACTGGCAGTGTTAGTACTGGAGCCGGGCAGCATCCTCGGCTGGATTGTCGTCGGCTTGATTGCCGGGTGGCTCGCGACCCATGTGATGGGAGCCGGCTACGGCCTCTTCGGCGACCTGATCCTGGGCCTGGTGGGTGCCTTCATCGGCGGCCTGATCGTCGGCTCGTTCACGAGCGGCACAGCCGGCGTGGTTGGCAGCATCGTCGTCGCGTTCATCGGCGCGGTCGTCGTGCTCGGCGTATCGCGCATGCTGACGCGCAGCCGGCCTCGCGCCCTGCTGTAGCAGCCGCCGCATGATCGGCGAGCGGCGCCACTCATGTGGCGCCGCTCGCTAATGCATCAGTTCGCCAAAGTCTCCGCCACTATTTGACGGTCCCATGCCCAAACGCGCCGGTGCGATGTCTCGCTGGCCACCGCAACGGCGGTAGCGCCCCCGGTTGTAGAGGGCTTCTGCGTGTTTCAGCTCTGCCTGCCCGTGGGCGAAGCAGTATACTGCCCCTAGGCGCGCGCGACGTTCGTCACGTTCCCCACGCTGCCCTCGCAGCGCGCCTTGGGCCATCACGTTTGCCCGATGAAGGACGAGAGCTAGCATGCCGCTACTGACGGCACAGGGACTCAGCTTAGCGTTTGGCGGCTTCGACGTCTTCACCGGATTGTCGCTGAGCGTTCCGGACGATGCCAGAATCGGCCTGGTCGGCGCGAACGGTATTGGCAAGACGTCGCTGCTGCGCGTGCTCGCCGGGCTCGTCGAACCAACGGCGGGCGAGGTACACCGGGCCCAGGGCCGCACCATCGGCTACCTCCGGCAGGAAGCGGTGGAGGCCTTTGCAGCACGCGATCATTCAATCATGGACGAAATGCTCACCGTCTTCGCCGACGTGCTGGCGCGCGGCGCGGCACTGCATGCCATGGAAACGGAGATGGCTGCCGGAAACCACAGCGAAGACCTGCTTGCACAGTACAGTCACGCGCAGGAAGCCTTCGAGCATGGAGGCGGCTACGACTACGAGGTGCGCATTGCCAGGGTGCTCGAGGGTTTGGGGTTTTCGCGCTCGCAGTGGAACGATCCGTTACGGCAGCTGAGCGGCGGCCAAAAGACGCGTGTGCTGCTCGGCCGCCTGCTGCTGGAAACGCCCGATCTCTTGATTCTCGACGAGCCAACCAACCATCTAGACGCAAGTGCGGTGGAATGGCTAGAGAGTAAGCTTCGTATCTGGCAAGGAGCGCTACTCGTCGTCAGCCATGACCGCTACTTCCTGGACAAAGTGGTGGATCGCATCTGGGATATGAGTCGGACCGCCGTCGAGCCCTACCGAGGGAATTACAGCGCTTACACGCTGCAGCGGCAGGAGCGCTGGGAGCGACGCCTCAAGACGTTCGAGGAAACGAAGGAACGCCTGCAATCCGAGATCGAGCTTATCAAGCGGTACATCGGCTGGCGCAAGATGGTGGAGGCGAAGGGCAAGCTCAAGCGGCTGAGTCGCGAACTGGCGGCCATCGAGCTGCTCGGGCTGGAGGGCATGCAGGACAAGCAGTGGTCGGAGATGGGTGTGGGCGGAGTGTCCAGCCTCACGGTCGACGAAGCCTGGCAGAAGATCAAGGCGCTGAAGCCGCCGGACACCCGGCCACCGAGGCCGACGATGCACTTACGGGCGAACGCCCGGAGCGGCACCATCGTGTTGCGCGCTCAGGACCTGCACATTGGGTATCCCGGCAACGAGTTGTTTTCGGTTGAGCGTGTCGAACTGCACCGTCAGGAGTGTGCCGCACTGATCGGGCCAAACGGCTGCGGCAAGACAACTCTTCTCCGTACCATCCTGGGAGAAGTCGCGCCGACGGCAGGAGAGCTCAGGCTCGGCGCGAGCCTCTCGATCGGGTACTTTGCGCAGGCCCACGATCTGCTGAACCCGGAGAGTACGGTCCTCGAGGAGCTGCTGAACCACCAGAACATGGCGCTTGGCGACGCGCGCAGTCACCTGGCACAGTACCTGTTCCGGGGAGAGGACGTGTACAAGAAGGTCAGCATGCTGAGCGGCGGCGAGCGTGGGCGGCTGGCGCTGGCGATTCTGGCGGTCGACGGATCGAACTTCCTGGTGCTCGATGAGCCGACGAATCATCTGGACATCACGGCGCAAGAAGTGCTGCAGGAGGGACTCGATCGGTTTGAGGGCTCCCTCCTGTTGGTCTCGCACGACCGCTACCTGGTGGACCACCTGGCCACCCAGATCTGGGAGATTCGCGACGGCACGCTGCGTGTGTTCGACGGCACCTATCAGGAGTACCTTGCCGCACGCGAACGCGAGACACTTGCCGCCAAGGAGCAGGCCACCGTGCTGGTGCAAAGCCAGCAGGCCAGCAAACGCGATGCGCTGGTCAATCAGAAGGATGCACGGAAGCGTGCGCAGCAGCTGAGTGCCCTTGAAGCCGAAATCGGTGCGACGGAAGCCCACATTGCCGCTTGCGAGCAGCAACTGCAGGTGGAGAGCGAGGCCCAACGCTACGTAGAAGTGCAGCGCCTGGCGGATGTGCACAGCGCATCCAAGATACGGCTCGACTCCCTACTGCAGGCGTGGATGACCATGGCCGAGGAGATTGCGGCGCAGATGCCAGGTGGCTAGGGCCATCCGCCCTCCCCTCGACAACCATCCTACAGCGTGGGCGCCAACAGTCAGATCGGCGGTCGTCGCAGCCATGGCTCCTCACCTTTCTCGTGGTGCCATTCCTTGTGTCGCTTGCGCACGGTGCGTGCCGCCACCTCCTCAGCCCTATCACCGTAGCGGCCGCTCTTCTCCGCGCTTTCCTTGATGTGCTCGTACTGGCGCTGCTCCTTGGGGCCAACGCCGGGCACGTGCTCCCCACTCCTCTACACGAGCTCCCGTCAGGCGCTGTTCTGCCGCTTCACGCCCCCCGACTGGTCGAACACGAAGATCCCATCGGCAATGGCCTCGACCTCGGCATCCAGTTCGCATGCTGACGCGCAGCCTGCCTCGCGCCACGCTATAGCGGCCGTCGCACGGTCAGCGACGCCACACTCGTATGGCGCCGCTCGATGAAGCACCGGATCACCGATGCGGCGTCGCGTGCAGAAGCGGCGGAGGATCACAGCCATCGGGATCCCTATGTGGAAAGGTCAACGCGGCTACGAACCGAAGGGCGACGTCCTGTTCAATCCCTCGTTGGCCCTGGCGATAGCGAGCCCATCGATCTTGGGCGGGATAGGTTCAGAAGGGGGTACCCAACGGCCTGGGCTCACCGGCGGGCCGGCAATGGGGCTGAGCACATCAAGTCGCGCGAGGGTTCGACCATAGTGACTCACTATATAATTGCCCAACAGTGCGCTCACATAGTCCACGTGTGCCGACACAGCTGCGTTGATATCGTGGAGATTCTTGGCCCAAATTCCTTCGGGCCTGGGCGCAATCTGCTCCGAGCGCGATAGGTACCGCTGAACACGTATGTCACGGTATTGAAGCGCCCTATAGAGCTCGCGGACCGCTCTGCAAATGACCTCATCGGTTTGATCGAGATACGGCTGTGCCCGATCGAGCGCAGTCCAGGGCGTTGGATATGTTGAGGGCGCATCCAACGATACCTCAAGCGAGCTCTGGAGGAGCGTGCATTGAAACCACAACGATCTAAGCGCGAGCCCCATGTCAGCCCTCTGCTGCTGTATTCTCTCCCGATGGACCAAGATATAGCCGCCGACGCCAACCACGGCAGCTGCTACAGTGCCAATCGCCGTCAGGGCAGACCAGAACAGAGGCCAGTCGTGCATTGGTCACACCTCAACAAAGCGTCCAAGGGACTCTGTCGCGGGCATGGTGAATAGGTCTCAGCCACGAGTCGCGCACAGTCCGCAACAATCTTCCGGCACCAACACGACGCTCAATGCGTGCAAAACAAAACCGGTAGCCGGTGTGTGCCATTCCGGCTACAGCAGCGTTGCGATCTACGTAAGCGGCAGCGTCAAGGCTGAATGCAGTGCCCGCCTCAAGGAAGAACATCGCTATGCCAACAGCCTCCGGCAGTGATAATACGGTGTTATGCTACACGTTCCTGGGCAGCTACGGCTGAACGTTGGGGGGTTTCTGTACACCAGCTGTTGCCGAGAGTATGGTGCCGAGAGTGTGACCAGACGTCAACAGCGCAACACCAGTTCGTGCGACGCAAACATGCTCGCGGGCAGCACGGCTCAATTGCAACGCAGAAGTCCAGATCAATGTCTCGGCATTCGTGGTCGCCACCGTAAATGCCACGCCAGCGCCTTCGCAGTAGTCTACAGCCCAGCATCGAATACCTCTTCGGCACATTCGCTCCCTCAAGGACCTGACACGACTGGCAGTATGGTCGGTAGTGCCTGTAGGGCCAGGTGGTGCACCGCCCACTCTGTCAGTCACGCGCGGGAACGACCGGTGCGCGGCGTGACCGGTAGCTGTTGGCTGAACGTTCGTAAGTGCTTGAAACCAAGCGTAGCTGCGTGAGTACGTACCGTAACGCGTCAGGCCAGGATCGGCAATAGGGGGATGTACTCACCAGCGGTACCATGTATGGTGAGGCAGGTACGGTAAATGAGCGGGTCTGCACGCTAGAATGCCGACCAACCATTTGAGGACTGCAGAATGCCCATAAGCAAGCGGACCACGCCGAACGGCCGGGCCTATTCCTCCGATGAGGGCGACGTCAAGGCATGGGCCGAAGCCCTCGCGGAACACAGGTCAATTCAGGATGACTTCGTTTCCTGCCACAAGCTGCTCGTCGATCCGGCAGCCGTACGGCAGATATTTCTCGACGGACTACAAGCCGACTCCGATCGGGCACTGTACCTGCTTACGCTGTACCGCAAGCGATACCCAACTGTCTTCCCTAAGCGTTGGCGGGGATTGGCTGGCGATGCCGAACTCATCGCCCAGTGTGGGGCCATAACACTCTGTGAGGTGCTATTTGATCTCGATTTAGCGTATTGGCTATACGAGCGCTACCCATCTGTGTGGCGTAAGCCATCAGGACTTCAGCTCGGCACGATCTTGACGGCGCTGAGCGATGCGATCACTTCAGGGACCTGGGAGAAGTTTGTCACCGGCGTTACGACCGACGAGCACGGCGAAACAGAGGCCAGAGTACAGCTCCTGCCAGCCGAGGAGGTCAAGCAATTGATGTACCCGCGCCTGACATCCGCCCAATATGCGGAACTTGCCGCGGCTATCAACCACTTCAAGGCGGAGAGCCCCGACGGTGTGAAGATGCCTGAGGGATGGCACGAGTGGCTGAAACGGCAATCTTGGGGGCATGCTTTTGACATACGAATCACCGGCATGGGCGCCATGGCGCCCATGCTCTTGTACATCGGTGCGAATACTACCGAGGATTCATTCGTGTCTGACATGCGCCAAGCATTCAGGCGGGTCATTGCACCCGCGCTGCTGCAGTATGGGTGCTACGCGGTGACAACAACGCGCGGACGAAAGGTGGAGTACGCCGAACACGTGCGGCTCTATCAACTGTGGCTCGACTTCACCACCGCACAGGACTCGAGTCTGTGCGAAGCAACCCTCAAGGCTGAATTCGTGCGACGGGCGCGCCGCGTGAAGCAAGAGCCCCGCCTGGACACATCCAAGGTCTGGCCCGCCCCTCCGTCAGCAACTGCCATCCGGGAAACGCTGGATCGGGCATGTGCCTGGCTCAGCCCCGACCCTACTTCACCTACTCTGTCAAAACGCCTGAGCGATATGGTCATGGCATTTGACGGTGCGGCGACCAACCGCGCCTAAGCAGGTAGTCATTTGTCACCAGGGTATTGCCACCAGAGGGCACAGCCCGCACAAAAGCATGCCACACTTTTGACTACCTGCTTAGTTCGCAAACTCTCGTGTGCATTTACGTGCGCTACGCAAATGAGAACGCCCATTAGCGTACGGTAGATGTTGGCAGCAGCAGCGCCTACCGTAGTTTCTGGAAGCGCACTGAGCGCTTGAAACGAGAATGGGGTACGCTATGGAACCCGCGTGGCTTGAAGCCTCTGCGTCGGCATTGCTAGCGCTATGCGCGGCGGGCGAATTGTGGTTGAAGATCCGTCGCACCGTCTATGTTAGGGGGTGGTCACGGTCGGCAAGCTGGCGGTCAGCAAGGCATCGCCACCGATGCGTACCCCCACGCTAGGCAACACGGTGGTGGCCACCATGAGCAGCTAGAGGGTTGCAACGGCCACCACGGTCATCCGGGCCAGCACATTGTGGAGGCGGCCGTTGGTATGGGCGCCCATGACTTCGGGGTCGTTCACCAGCTTGATGATAAAGACGAGGAGCATTGGCAGCGCGCTACGAGATCCCAAACACGGCCCAGCATACCGTCCGAACCCTCGCCCACGCGCGTTCCAATGACCGTCGATAGGTAGGCAGACCTCGACGCTTGCAGCTTCATGTGCACCAAAATAGCCCTGGGGTGCCCGACGTGGGGGATACGCCGGCGTCTTGGGGTTCGGGCGCCTTGCGTTGCGCTGGCGCTGCTTCCTAATTCAGCCTACTCGACAATAGTCGCTCCGTCCCCACGCAGAAGTGCTACGAAGCGATCCAGGCAGGAGTAGTCCGAGCGCGCGTGCCTTCGAGTGGCATGGTCGCTGTGGCGTGCCGACGCGAGACCTGCTATCGTATGTAGTAGTGCAAACCATGCCTACACTCTGGGTGAACCATGCCGGGCAATCGGGAACCACCACAGCGTGACAATGCAGTCGGCGCGATGGACCGGGCGCCGCAGCTCCCAGCACCCGCCGAACCCTATCCCGAGGCGCGGCGGCTCCTGGCCGAGCTGCTCGGTACGTTCATGCTCACGTTGGTCGCCGCTGGCGGGCCGGTCATTGCCGCCGCCGCCAGCGCCTCAGTCGATGCTCCGGCGCTTGTCGTCGCACCCGGCCTCCTGGTGATGGCACTGATCTATACGCTCGGCCCCCTCTCGGGAGCGCACTTTAACCCGGCGGTAACGCTGGCCTTCACCCTGCGCAATAACTTCCCCTGGCGGCGCCTGCCCGGCTACTGGCTGGCGCAGCTCCTCGGTGCAGTGCTGGCAGCACTCCTACTGCGCTGGCTCTATGGGTCGGTAGGCCACCTGGGCGCGACCCTGCCGCACCATGGCACCACAGCTTCCCTCACGATGGAAGCTATCCTGACCTTCCTGCTGATCACGGTAATCCTTGCCACCGCGACTGGCCATCGGTCGGTAGGCCACAACGCCGCGCTGGCCGTGGGCGCCACCATCGCGCTGGATGGCCTTTTCGCCGCTCCCATCAGTGGAGCTTCCATGAATCCTGCACGGTCCTTCGGGCCGGCGCTGGTAGGCGGCTACCTGGATACGTACTGGATCTACGTTGCTGGGCCGCTGGCCGGCGCCCTGCTGGCCGTGGGGACCGCCTGGCTGCTGCGTGGCGCTCCCAGTCCCCAGGCCAGTACGGCGGCACAGGGCGACGTGAAGTGAAAGCCCGCCCGCTATCCTGCTACAATCCCCAACAAGTTATTGCCCGGTCATGTTCTTCTCCAGATAGGACTCTGCCATGCACTTGAATGAAGCCTCCCACGACCAGCTCCTACGCTGGGAGCAGGACCTCGCCCACCGCTATGCCGACCTGCAGGCGGCCAAGCTCAACCTAGACCTCACGCGCGGCAAGCCCTCCGGCAGCCAGCTCGCGCTCTCCAATGGGCTCGACGGTATCCTGCACGGTGACTACATGGCGCCGGACGGCACTGACACGCGCAACTACGGCGGGCTGGATGGGTTGCCTGAGCTGAAGGCTGTCTTCGCACAGGTGCTAGGCGTCCAGCCGGATGAGACGCTCGTCGGCGGCAACAGTAGCCTCACCCTGATGCACCAGGTACTCACCTTCGCCCATTTCTTCGGCCTCCGCCGGCCCGACGATGCCTGGGCGCGCGAGGGTCAGGCCAGGTTCATCGCCGTGGTGCCCGGCTACGACCGGCACTTCGCCATCTGCGAGCACCTGGGCATCCACATGATTCCCGTAGCCATGCGCGGCGATGGCCCGGATATGGACGAGGTGGAGCGGCTGGTCGCTGCCGACCGCTCGATCAAGGGCATCTGGTGCGTGCCCCGCTTCTCCAACCCTTCCGGCGAAGTCTACAGCGACGAGGTAGTCGAGCGGATCGCCAAGCTGGGCCAGATCGCGGCTCCTAACTTCCTGATCATGTGGGACAACGCCTACGCGCTGCACGCGCTGGCTGACGATGCGCCTCAGCTGGCAAGCCTCATGGCGGCCTGCCGCCGGCATGGCACGGAGCATAGCGCGATCATCTTCGGCTCCACGTCCAAGGTGACCTTCGCGGGAGCCGGCGTGGCTTTCATAGGCGCCTCGCGCGCGAATCTCGCCGCGTTCCGCAGGCACCTGAACATTGCCACCATCGGACCCGACAAGGTGAATCAGCTGCGCCATCTCCGGTTCTTGCCGGATCTCGCCGCGCTCGAGGCGCAAATGCACAAGCAGGCAGAGCTGCTCAAGCCGCGCTTCCAGCTCGTGCTCGAGCACCTGCGCACCGGTCTTGCGGGTACCGGCATGGGCGACTGGACCGAGCCCAAGGGCGGCTACTTCATCTCCTTCAACACGCTACCGGGCCTCGCCACCGAAGTGGTGCGGCTCGCAGCCGACGCCGGCGTCAAGCTGACGCCTGCCGGCGCCACCTGGCCCTATGGCAAGGATCCCGAGAATACCAACATCCGCCTCGCCCCCAGCTTCCCTTCGCTAGAGGAGATCGACCGCGCCATGCAGATGTTCGTGGTCTGCGTGCAGTTGGCCAGCGTGCGGCAGAAGCTTCAGATGAGATCATGAAAGAGTCGGGCGCGAGCCAAGGCCAGTCGGCATCTGAGCTCATCTCGCAAAGAATCGCCGAACTCGGGGACTGGCGCGGGGAAACCCTCAGCAGAATGCGCCAGCTCATCAAGGAAGCAGACCCGGACGTCGTCGAGGAGTGGAAGTGGATGGGCACTCCGGTTTGGTCGCACGACGGCATCATCTGCACTGGCGAATCCTACAAAACTGCCGTGAAGCTTACCTTCGCCAAGGGCGCGTCTCTGCAGGATCCGGACTGCCTCTTCAACTCGAGTCTCGAGGGCAACGCACGACGCGCGATCGACATCCACGAAGCAGAAGAAGTTGACGAGTCCGCCTTCAAGGCACTCGTTTGCCAAGCGATCGCCCTCAACAGTGCTGGCAAGTCGAAACCTTCGAAGAAAGCGAAGTCCTAATACTGTCCGCCCGCCCCACCTCTAGGCTGGCAGAGGAGATGCCGATCACATGATTTGGCAAACTACTGGGAACCCTCTGCACGCCGCCGCGCAGCAGGCGCATCGGGCGCGATGGCGCATCATCCTTGCGACCATCGCGCTGAGTTGTGTGCTCGCGATCATCGCGGCGATCGCTCCCCATAGCTTCCCACTGCTGTTCGTCCCCTTGCTGCTGTGCGGTGCCGCCGTGGCCTGGGCACTTGGCCCCGCGCGCGCTCAGCCGCCCTGCACCGAAAGCGCAAAGCCATCCGCAGGCAGGCTCGGACTCATGGAGCTGTGCGCTTTCTTCGGACTAGCCTGTGCACTGCTTGCGGCCTTCCTCGAGCCGAGCGATCCCTTGATCGCGCAGGTGTGGTGGGGCCTCGGCATGGCCGTGCCAATACTGGGATGCATCATCGCGAGCCTGAGCGCCGGCACCGTAGCTCGCCTGCTGGCGACGCACCGGACCGACTTGCATATCGCAGGCGGGCTGTTCCTGCTGGCGCTGCTGCTGCGGCTGCCCGATCTCACTGCGTCTCCTGGCTTCGTGCATGGCGACGAGGCGATGTGCGGGCTCTGGGCACGGGCCTTCAATGCCGGAGGTATCTCGCTCCTGAGCATTGGGTGGCATGGGCTGCCGGTCCTGTCCTACGCCGTGGGCGGCCTCGCCCTGCGGCTGTTTGGCGACGACCTGCTCGGCCTGCGCACCGGTAGCGCCCTGCTTGGCTCCGCCACCGTCGTGCTCACCTACCTGTTGGCACGGCAGCTGTTCACGCGCCGCGCCGCCGTGTTGAGCGCCGGCATCCTGGCCACCGGGTTCCTTGCAGCTACCTTCAGTCGCACCGGCCTGCACGATATCCAGGGTCCGGCCTGGACGGTACTGGTCGTGTATCTCATGGTGCTCTGGCTCCGCCACGGCGGCGCCCTGACGGCGCTGCTCGTCGGCATGGCCATGGTGCTCAGCGTGACCATGCACTGGAGCGCACGCATAAGCCCGCTATTGGTCTGCGCGCTCCTGGCGCAGCTTGCACTGCCGGGATGCAGGGCGCGCGCCGCCCGCGTGCGGGAGCTGCCCTGGATGGCGGTCGGCCTGCTGGCCAGTGGTCTGCCAATCGCCAGCATGTTCCTGGCCAATCCCGGCAGCATCGACGCCCGCGATACGGCGATAAGCATTTTCAGTTCGTCGGTAGCAGCGCATCAGCAGGCCGTCTACGGAACCACCGCGCTCAGCACGATCCTGCCTCAGCAAGTCTGGCGCACGGTGCAGACCCTCTACGTCATGGGCGACAACAGCACGCTCATCGCCTGGCCTCACGGCATGTTCGATCCGTTGACCGCGGCGCTCTGCGCGCCGGCCATCCTGGTCTGCTTGCGCCGCTGGCGCTCCTGGCCCGAAGCGTTGCTGCTCGTGTGGATCGCCAGCGTGCTCGGCGCCTCGGTGCTGACCATCGATCCGCCGTGGTGGCCGCGCCTGGCTCCCCTCCTGCCGGCAATCGCCCTGAGCATCGGCATGCTGCTGGATGAGCTGCTGCATGCTGCCGGCGACAGCCGCCCAACGCGCCGGCTTCCCGGCTGGCCTGTCCTGGCAGCCCTGCTCATTCCCATCGTAGCCATCAATGCCCATATCTTGTTCGTCGACTATCCGAACTCGACCGCCGGCACGAGGTTGATGGCGCAGACCGTGGTTGGTCGCTACCTGGCCACCGCGCCCGGCCGCGCGCGGACGGTGCTCGTCTCCGACAGCGGCGTGACCCTGCAAGCCCCAACCATCCAATTCCTCGCACCCTACGCTGGTGGCTGCACCGTCGGTCGCACGCAGACGCTCGATGCCTGTGCGCGCGTCCTGCACGCCCCACGGCTCTTCATCGTCCTCCCCGGCAGACTGGGCACCATGGCCGAAATTGAGATCCGCTATCCAGGCGGTACGGTTTCAGCAATTGGTACCGCCGCCGGCACCATCATGGCATACACCTTGCCGCCAATGTAGACACGCTCACTGCAATATGTTGACTGCACGCGCCGCCACCAGGGCGACCGTCAGCAGCGAGGCCAGCGACTGAATCATCATCAGCAGCTTCGCCGCGGGCGTCAGGGGCATGGTGTCGGTTGGGCTGAAGGCCGTGGCATTGGTGAACGATACGTAGAGGTAGTCGACGAAGTGCGGAGTCCAGGATGGTCCTGCGCAGGCCGGCGTGGCCATCTGTGGGAAGAGGAAGTCCGGCTGCCGATGGTGCTGCTGGCTCCTGCTGATTGGGCCGCCGCGATCCAGCTCCCAGTACCAGAGCGCATAAACAATGATGTTGGTGAGCCAGATCTGCACGGACGCCTCGAGCAAGACGTCGCCGCTGATCGTCTGTCCGGTGACGGTGACGCCGTGGTGCAGGAGAGCCGCCACGAGCAGCACCAGCGAGCCAATGTTGGTGAGGTTGATCAGGGCGATCAGGGTCACTGAACACACACGCTGCAGCTTCACCTCGGTCGTGTGGCGAACCGGGGCCATCACGGTCAGCGCGGCCAGAAGCGCGCCCTCGAGCACGAGCGGGATCCACTTGTACCCCACTGCCAGCTTGTCCGGCAGCGTCACGTAGAGCACGGCAGCCGCGATGATCGCCGCCCTGGGCGGCCACAGATTCTCACCATGCGACTGCACGCCCCACGCAGGGTTATGTGGGGTCGCCCCCTGGGGATGCGTGCTCATGTGTGATCGACCACCGCCATCATCCTCACAGCGATCCTACCCACCAGTACCATTGCGAAACCCGTAGGGACCCGCCTCCTCGCACCGGCACTGAAGCAGCCGGATCCTGCCGTCGCATTGCTATAGCGTAGCAGAGCACGAGTCCAAGGGGTCGCCCGCGTTCTAGAGCCCGCCCTAGATTCTCCGGCTTGCGGTTAGACATAACTGCATCGTACTATTGATCGTAGAGGGGTCATACAGCGAGCCGTCTTCCTAGCAACCTCCGCTGTTACAGCACGCTAGCGGCCCCAGCTGCATCATTGGAGTCATCCCTCAGCGTTCTGCCCGCATCCTTCCTGCGGGCCAGTCAGTAGCGCCACCTACCCTAGTTGTAGTCCTTTGGGCCGGAGGCCGACCCTCGAGCGCGAGGGCTGCCGGTACCGCCCGGCCCCAGCGCCCCTCACAGGCGCGCGTGCCAGTAGCAACTGGGGTGCGTTGCAGCACGCTAGACGGCCCGAGCAAGGTAAGGCGTCCACCGCCATGGCTGGCATAGTGCCCAGTGCAGCGCCTGGGACAACCTCCGCCGAGGAGAAGGACTGGTAAGACACTTGACCGCACCGGCAAGACGATCTCCGCCCCCGCACGGCCATGACCGGCTGCTGCAAACACTGGAACAGATGCTCGCTATACCGACCACCGACCTGCACGCAGCACTCAATCAGGCGGTCCACCTGGTGAGCAAGGTGTTGGGTGCCGATAGCGCCTGCGTCTACCTCTATGACCCGGCAAGCAACAGCCTCGTCGCGGTGGCTGCGAGCCATACCCTTGTGGGAAATCGACAGCACCAACGCGGGTTGGAACGGTTACTGCTCGCGGACGATGGTCGTCTGGTGCAGGTCTTCCAGACAGGCAAGATGTATATGGCCCCTGATCTGGCACAGGACCCGATCCCCTACGCGCGTGTCAGGCAGCCACTGGATCTCAAGTCGGCGGTCGCCGTGCCCCTGGAAGCCAGCGGCGTGCGACGTGGCCTCGTCTGCGTGGCTTCCAGAAAGGCAGACCGCTTCGCCGACCAGTACCTGCCGTTTCTCGAGGCTGTCAGCCACTGGGCAGGCATGGCCATCGAGCGTGCCGAGCTCATGGAACAGCACACAGCCGCCAAGCTCGAACACGAGCGCCTGAGCTCAGCCGAGGAAATGATGACGGTGCTGGCGCACGACCTGCGGAACTACCTGACCACGATCCAGGGGCGGGCGGATTTCTTGCGCAGGCGCAGCGAGCGTGAGGGACGCGAGCAGGATACACATGATGCCCAGATTGTCTCGCAAGTGGTGGCCCGCCTACAGCACCTCATCGAGAACCTGCTCGACGTCACCAGGATCGAGCAGAGCATCTTCACCCTCAGCAAACAGACATTCGACCTTGCAACCATGGTGCACACCTGTGCAGACCTGCTGCGTACGCCGGCAACCGACATCACGGTCGAAGGGCCAAGCGAGCTCGTCATCGTTGGCGATCCCGATCGCGTGCAGCAAGCCATCGAGAATATCGTCAATAACGCCATCCGGCACGGAGCCACTGGCACGCTTGTGGCCGTGGGGCTCGACACCACGGAACAGCAAGGGCGCCGGCTCGCCGTGATAACCGTGCGCGACTACGGCCCGGGCATCCCGTCCGAGCTCCGAGCAAATCTGTTCAAACGCTTCGCGCACGGGCCCCAATCCACCGGGCTGGGGCTGGGGCTCTACCTGGCACGCGGCATCGCCGAGGCGCACGGCGGCGCCGTCACTGTAGACTCAATGCCCGACCAGGGCACGATCGTGTGCATGACGCTCGCCGTGTCGTGAGCAATGGGCCTGAGACCCGTCTAGGGCGGGCTTCCGAGCGGTATCCCCGTAGCACCGGCGAATCGGCTCCGAAAGTCGCTCCAGTCGTCCCCTGACCGTCCCAGCACCTGCGCAACATCAAACCAGGAAGTGGTCGTGGGGGACTCGGCCTGAAGCTTCCCCACATCAAGACCGGCCTTGGATATGAGCGTCCAGAACTCGTAATACCCTTCCCTTTTCGCCTTCTGGTGCGACTTCTCAGCTTCGCCGGCCCTGTTGTGCGCGTTACTGATGTCCGTGCCGCCTTTGATCTCTATGGCGACCCTATTCCGAAGGTGACCGTCGAACTCCTCCTGGATGCGGATATCTGGGTCGCTCGCGAGCGCGATCACCACCTTACGGCCAGAAGCGTTCTTGATGGTGATACTGCGGACATCCTCAATTAGGGCATGGTTCTTCACCAGTTCGGACACAGCCACGAATACGCCGAGTGTTGCCTGTTTCCCAATCGTATTGTTGTTGCCGCCTTGGAACTGGGAGCCGAGCGTCAGGAGTGGCAATTCGCGCACGTCCCGGTCGGTGATAGTGGGAGACATCTGCCGCACGAGCCCTGCAAGACTCTCGCCCATCGCTGCACAGAACCCTTCAAGGTCGGGGCGCCTGCCGGATTTGAGCAGGCCACGCGATTCCATACTCTTGAACTGGCCCATCCCAGTGCCACCCCTATAGAAGCTCTTTTGCGGGATACCGAGTAGGAGCCTATAGTAGCCGACGAGCGTCGGCTTGGCTTCGAGTATTACCGGTACCGGGAACACGTGCTCATCGCGCACGCCTGCCGCCGCCAGAATCTGCTGAACATCTGCAGGGACATAGCTGGTCAACTGTTCTTTGACCACATCCGGCGGAGCCTGCTTCAAGGCTTCCCTCAGTGCGTCTATGAGATGGTTCTTGCGCGTCGCGACGAGTAACTGATGAAAGGCGACCTGCCGCGATGGGCTGAGAGGCACAATGGTGGGCCTATTCACGGACCATTTCACCGTTAAGTCGCTCTTCAGCGATTTTCAGATACGCTGGATTCAGCTCAACCCCCACGAATCGGCGCTGTGTTTGAAGCGCCACGAGGCCGGTCGTACCAGATCCAATGAACGGGTCCAGGACCATGTCGCCCGGTGCGGTGCTGAGACTCAAGCACGGCTCCACCAACGTGGCTGGAAATGTCGCGAAATGCGCGCCAGGGTAAGCCTTGGTTCTGATGTCCCACACCGAGCGCAGATTGCGCCCATTCGGTCCTCGCTGGGCTTCCGGGTTGTAGCGGTACTGTTCACTCTTGCTGAACAAGAACACATACTCGTGTGAACGGGTTGGACGATCCTTGACACTCTCTGGCTGGCAGTTCGGCTTATTCCAGATGATATCTGCCCGCAAGTACCAGCCTTGCTTCTGCAGTGCGAACGCCAACTGCCATGGCACGCCAATGAGGTCCTTCGGCTTGAGCCCGTCCGGTGTTGGTGGGCGCACCTGCATCGCGCGCACGGGATTCTTCTTGTCCGTAGCCCGCCATGTCCGCCCGCCAGACGTGTAGGAGTCGCCAATATTCACCCAAAGCGTTCCGTCATCCCGTAGAGTGCGACGCACCTCGGCAAACACGCTTGCCAGGTGATCTATGTAGTCGGTAACTGATGCCTCAAGCCCGATCTGTCCCTCTATGTCATAGTCGCGAAGTGACCAGTACGGAGGCGACGTAATGCAGGTCTGAAACATCTGCTCTGGCAACGCTTCAAGCACTGTTTCGCTGTCGCCCAAGACCAGAAGCGAACAACGCTGATCGCTCGCCAAATAGTGCTCTATACGCGACCTTTCACCGGCGGCGACAGAATGAACGTGGGGCGCATCACACGCGCTTGGGCTTGCAGGCACGAGCTGGAGCGTGCGTTGCGCCCTGCGCCGCGTGCGGCTTGAGGGCCATGGCTGGTCCCGCTGCTGTCCCAGATCCAGCAGGAGCTGACTGGGAGTCGAGGCTGGCTCCATTTACCCCTCCTGCTTCGTCAGACTACCGCCAAGCTGCAGCCAAGTCGAGGGTGAGCGGTCGAACCCTCACGACGCCTATCTGCTGAGCCGCTCAAGGCTGCTCCTATTGTAACAGCGCCGATTGCAGGCGTGCGCCGCACGTATGCATAACGTGGCTTGGAGGCATCCCAATTTAGAGGGCTAGCCTACTGTTTGCTACTCACGCGAGAAAGACTGAGTCCCAAGAAGGCCAACACCACCAGCGGCAGCAGCCACCACACGGCCACGCGCTGGTGCCCCAGGAAGCCAATGACGGCCAGAGCGGCGACAACAGCCGCCGCGATCGTCCAGTCATCGCCGATGATGAAGTCGTACCAGAACAAGCCGAAGTTCTTCAGAAAGTGCATCGGCATCACCCTACGCCGCCGCACTGCGCGCTACCAAGCGCTGGCGCTCGAGCACGCGCACTGCCACGTACGAGGCCAGTGCATAGAAGGCTAGGATCCCGAGAATGGCCCCATCCGATCCGGGCCACGCACCGCTCCCCGCCGCACCCTCTACCGACCAGAAGGTGCCGAACGTGGTGAGCAGCAGCCCGACCACAAACTTGAGCGTGTTTTCCGGCACGCGGCTGAGCGGCGCGTGCACCGCGACGCCCGCTGCCAACACGACCACCAGAGCCGCCCCAGCGCCGACCGTCGCAAGCCCGATGTTGTTCGCACTCGCGCCAAACGTTACCACGATGAAAGCCACTTCCAGGCCCTCGAGCAACACGCCCTTGAAGCACAGGGTAAAGGCGTACCAGTCCAACCCAACCCGCCTCTCGGTCCCCGACGCCAGCGCCGCGGCGCGCTGCCGCTCGAAGATGGCAGATTCGTCGTGCAGCGCCTTGTAGCCGCTAGCACGCAGGATCGCTTTGCGCAGCCACTGCAGACCAAACGCCAGCAAGAGCGCGCCAACCACGAGACGAAGGGCGCCGATAGGGATCACGGTCAGGGCGGTGCCTAGCCCTGCCACGATGCACGCCAGCACCAGCAGCCCGGCCGCCACGCCGACGAGCGAGGAGCGCCAGCCGCGAGTGAGGCCGGCCGCCAGGACGATGGTGAGCGCCTCCACCATCTCCACGGCAGACGCAAGGAAGCTCGACAGGAATAGAAATGCGCTACTCATCGCATTCTATGATAAGCCGATCGCGTGCGCTGAGAAAACCTGCAGTGTAGTACACCGCAACGGCTGCCAGTTGGCAAGTGACTACCCGTGCCTCAGCGCAGGCAACCACACCGATTGCCCGTCCGTGAAATGCAGCACGAACGAGCGCGACGCCTTGAGCACTTCGAACACCCAGACCACTGTGTTCAAATGCCCGCTGCGTGGGTGAGCGTACGTGATGGAGCTGGCAAAGGCGGTTTGCGCCACGCCGCCGTGCTCGTCGCTGACGGTCACATTCCAGGCAGCCGCTGTGTCGGCGTCGCCGGCAACCACCACGGCTTCCACGACCAGGCAATCCTCTGCCCGGTGTGCCGGGCGTACGCTCTGCCCCGCGGCGGCGTACACGTCCTCCCGAGCCACTGTGGCCACATAGAGCCGGACGCTCCCGACGGTCAATCGCGAGCCCGCGGGGCGCGGTCCGGGGGTCGCCGTTGCCGTGAGTGTCGCGGTCGCGGTAGACGTCGCAGTAGAGGTCGTTGTCACAGTAGGGGTGCTGGTCGCCGTGACCGTGGGCGTGGCCGTAGGTGGCTGGAACGCCGCCACGCGCACCGACGCGATCTGCCGCGCGTGTTGCGTCCCCCACTGCGCCGTGACGGTAATCCGCAGCGTGGCCGCCGCGGCCAATCTCGGCACGATCCGCACCAACCACAGGCCGTTCCCGTCCGGCGCCACCTGCACGGCGCTGCCCGGCAGTGCACGGCCGCCGCTCGTGGCACTGGCGCGCACCTTCGCACCCGGCAGCACCCGAACGAGCAATGAAGCCTGGTCCGGCGATCCGCCCGGCACGACATGGATCTGCACCAACAGCCGCGGCAGCACGGTGAGCGCGTGCGACAGCCGGCTGATCCGCCCGTCGCTCAAACGGACCTGGACTGCATAGGTGCCCGGTGCAAGTGCGCCCGGCCGGCACACCAGCGTGCTGCCGGCGCGGACAGAGACGACCGCACAGCGCGCCGAGCCGATGGTCGCGGCTGCGGAATCGTCGAACCCACTGCCACGAAGCGTGAGGCTAGCAGCGTTGCCCGAGACGATCGTGGCCGGAGAGATCGAGACCAGCGTGAGCGGCACGCGAGTGGCAGAGGCCGTCGGACGTGGCGTTGCCGTAGGCGTCGGCGAGGGCGTAGCGGCCGCAGTGGGCGTCATGATGCTGGTAGCTGTGCTTGTCATGCTGGTAGTCGGCGTCAGCGCGGCGGTGGCAGTTGGGATCGATGTCGCGCTAACCGCCGGCATGGGCGTCACCGTGATGGTTGGCGTTACTGTCAATGTTGAGGTCGGTGACTGCAGAGCCGCCGTAGTCGTGATGGGCGTCGTCTGCGTGCTCGATGGCAAAGCTGCAGCGTGGCCGCTGGGAAGCAAAGCCGCGCCGGCTACCGCGTAGCGGGCGGGCCCAGGCCGGCTGAGCGCGGCCAGGAAGAGCGCCAAGAGAATGAGGAACAGCGCGGTCAGGCGTAGCTGCAAGTGTCGTTGGCGATCCAACAAGGCTCTCCATTCTGATGGCGATCGGAATATACCCTATTGTACAGCCCGCAAGGGCGCCTGCCAGCATGTCAAGATCTCTGCGGATGCTCACCCCTGGCAAAGCCGGCAAAGCCTCGCTCCAACACCCCGCGTCGCACGCTGCTTCGCCTCTGGTATCACCCCCAATGTGCTACATTGACCGCAGCTATTTCCGCACATGCGTCGCAGCCAAGTACGGGGCCTAGCCGGGAACGAGTTCTGGAGAAAGCGGTGCTGTAGCACGGTGGAGACACTTTCGTTTCCGCTGCCCGGACTGAAGGTCTCGGTGCCCGACACGGGGCGCTACCTGGACCGCCCCCGCCTGCTCAGCCGCATCGAGCGCAGCGCCGCCGACCGCGCGGTCCTGCTGGTAGTGTCGCCCGCCGGCATGGGAAAGACCTCCCTCGTGGCCTCCTGGGCCCGCAGAACCCGCCAACGCCTCGCGTGGTACTCGGTGGACTACGCGGACCGGGACGCGCACCAGTTCCTGCTCGGCATCTGCGCCGCCATCGCCCGGGTCGCGCCGGCTGCCTCCAAGCGTGTGCTCCTCGCTAGCCAACAGGGCGAATCCGACATCGCGGCCCTGGACCGGCTGGCCGGCTCCCTCGCGCACCAGCGCCTCACCCTGGTGCTCGACGACCTCGACATGCTCGACGACGATAAGGATGTCGCTGCATTTCTCGATCATCTCGTGCGCTTCCGCGCCGCGACCATGGGCGTCATCCTGCTGTCTCGCAGCGTGCCGGCGCTCACCTTCACCCAGCTCGCCAGCACAGACCTCATAAGCGGGCTCGGTCGCGACGAGCTGAACTTCACCGCGGAGGAAGCGGCCGACCTGCTGCGCATCCATCAGCTCGCCACGCAGAATGCCGCCGCGCTCGCCAGCCGGAGCGGCGGCTGGGCCATGGGTGTCCTCCTCCTGGCACGATCCAAGCAAGGCACGGCCTGCTTTCTTACCCCCGAAGACTCCACGCTCGAGGACCGCCTCGGCAAGGAAGTTCTCGATGGGTTGCCGCCAGAGACGCGCGACTTCATCCTGCGTAGCGCCCTCATCAGCCCCGCCTCCATCGACGACACTAACCAGCTGCTCGGGCTGAGCGACGCCGCGCAGCGCTATCGCGATGTCCACCACCGCGGACTATTCATTGAACAGGTGCACGACCACTACCGCTACCACGATCTCTTCCGCGCATGCTGCATCCGGCTCTTCGAGCAACAAGATCCCAGCCAGCTCAGCCGCCTGCTCCAGGATGCCGCCAACTACTGGGTCGGACACGGCGACGTCGCGCACGCGCTCGGCCTGCTCGCGGAGGCCAATCACTGGCCGGCGCTCAGCGCGCTGCTCGAGCGCGAGTGGGAGCAACTTTGGTCCCACTGCCTGTCTGGCAGCCTTGCTGCCTACGTCCACAAGCTGCCGGTGATCCATCAGAGCGCGGGATTGCTCACCCTGTGGGGCCGCGTCCATGTTGGCCAGGGAAACCTCGACCAGGCGATGATCACCGCCACTCGCGCCTTGACCGTGGCGGCGAATGATAGGGATCGCGTGGGCGCCAGGCTGCTGCACGCAGACGTCCTCGCCCGTGTCGATCGCTACGATGAGGCCCTCCGCGAGGCGGACGCCATCCTCCCCGCAGCCATAGAGCTCGCGGACCGCCAGGTGATCGCCCAGGCCCGCGAGGTGCGGGGGCGGGCCGCTCTCCGACTCGGCCTGGTCCCCACCGGTACCGCCGAGGTCGATGCCGCAATCGCACTCTACGACGAGGACGGCAACACCGCCGACGTCGCCCGGCTCCTGCAGTGCGCGACTCTGCTCTTGGCGGACTGCGGGCACTGTGCCGATGCCGCCGCCTATCTCGAGCGTGCCGAGGCGCTGACCTGGGCACTCAACGATACCCCTGCGGTGATACGCACGCACCTCGCCCGCGCCCATATCCTGACGCTGGCCGGCGAGTTCCAGGCCGCGCACGCCGAGGCGCAGCGGGCCCAAATCCGGGCCACGGATCGGGAAGATGTGGCCCTCAGCTGCCATGCTGCTGCCTGCCTCTCCGGCATAGCCGTGGAGCTTGGCGACCCGAACGAGGCGCTGCTGCATGGCGACACCGCCTGCGAGCAGGCCGATCTCATCAAGGACTCCAGAGCCCTGGCCGAGGCTTATCGCGGCTTGCTTGCAGCCCGTATCGCCCGACGCCAGGCTGGGCACGTTCGCGCATTGCTGGAAGAAGGGCGCGAAGCCTGCACCTTGCCCTCCGACCTGGCCTGGTTCGACTACTACGAAGGGCTGCAGGCCCTGCGCCTTGGCATGCGCATGAAGGCGGCTACGTGCCTGGGCGAGGCTGCCACCAAGCTCGCCAACCTGCATCGTCCCCACGCTGCGGCGCGTGCGTACCTGCTCCTGGCCGAGGCCCTGGCGCAGGAAGACCAGGTGGGCCGGACCACCAACGCGCTCAACACCCTCGAGCAGATCGTGCACGAGGCGGACTGCCTGGCGTACCTGTTGCCCATGGCCCGCTACGCACGCACGGTCCTGCGTGGCGACGGCGCGCGCTACCGCGTCCGCGTCCGCACGCGGCGCTTGCTCACCGAGTTGGCCGGTGCTTGCCCCGGCCTGCAGATCGTCCCAGGATAAATGGGCTAGGAAACAGGCTTGACAAGCAGAAAATGGTTTGATATGGTGTACTTAATCGGAGTCGAGCACAACGGTACGTGGTCGGCGACGTAGATTCGCAGGTTCAGCGTGGCAATGGCGCCGCTCATCGGGGATGAGCGGCATTTCTGTTTCTCGGGCGTTGCATCCGACCACAGCGCCGGGTGCGGGTCAAGT